>ERZ773246.7-NODE-7-length-291867-cov-25.5129_pt1 | contig 291867 bp, 298 predicted proteins | sample MGYA00580519_ERZ773246 | MGnify/ENA primary metagenome ERZ773246 (study PRJEB29015, sample SAMEA2738153) | human oral metagenome | biome: human oral; feature: human-associated habitat; material: saliva | place: China | collected 2246 ...
ATAGCCGCTTGAAAAGTCCCCGTAGCACCGTATGTGCCACAGTCCGCTAGTACGCCGGCATCCAAGCAAGTTGCTTGTGCCCTAGCGGGGCTAGAAAAGGTGTTCACCCCCTGACGTTTCTTCTTACGTTTCGGGGTAGGCGCGTTCTTCGTCCTATCGCGTCCGGGATACTTCAAGGAGCCCCTAGTCACCGGGGTCTTGAGGACTGTTTGGCGCTGGAGCTTCTTACTCTTCGCGCGGGTCTTCCTCGCCTTATCGACCTTCGGGACAGCACGAGCGGCAATGTTTGCGGCGGCATTAACATCCCTATCAAACACGCCGCACTGAGCGCATTGTGAAACCTCATGCTCAGGGTGCTTGACTTCCGTACCGCACATATGACAGATTTGTGAGGTGTTGGCGGCGCTCACAGCAACAACCCACCCACCGTTCTGACTGACATAATGAGTGAGCCACTGCACGAACACGCCACGATTCCAGCGGCCATTCTGCATAGTATTACGAATCCAGCTCAGGTCTTCAACCGCAACCACAGCATTACCAAAGAAATGTGATAGATAAGCGATTTCCTGAGCCACAAGAATCGCCAACTCGCGCTTCTTCCTAGAGGCGGCTTGACGGTGAAGGTCTGCCTCGTCACGAGCCGCCATACGACCTTGACGGTCATACAGCGAAAGCGACACAGCTTTCTCACGAAGCTGACGAACCTGCTTCTCAGACGCTTTGACGGAGTTCCACAACGAATGAACACGCTGAGAAAGCGTCGTCTGATAAGTGACTTTACCCGTCGTAGTATTGCGAACCACGACGGTAGCATAATCATTAATCCCCACGTCCACACCGATAGTGTAATCACTGGAGAACTGGACAATCGGGTTGTCGGTCACGACAGAGAAAATGAAAACAGGGTTACCATTCTCAAGCTTAATGAGCGGCAAGGTCACTTTACCCTCAGTGAAGCGGGTGTTATCAAACTTAAAAATAAGGCGATACCATTTGCCGCGAATCACCATTTTAAGGACAATTTCACCATCATCAAAGGGGTCATTTACGATGACCGCGTATTGTTTATCAACGGCACCGAGGTTGATAAAGTCTTCGCCATACGTGGGCGGGGAAGCGTTTACGGTGCGCTTCCACCCTTGAGAAATATACTTGTCGCTTTCGCCATTTACGGCTTTGACCCGTTCCTGCCAGGAACGAAAAGCTGTAACGATGTTATACCTAACCAGCCATTCTTTACGTGATTTGCCAGTACGACCGCTCGCCAGGAAATCAGGCATGGTCACACCGGCGCGGCGACCAGCAACCGCAGGCTGGATAGCACCCGTCTGCGCCAGCCGCTCACCAAGAACCGTGTCATTACGGGTAACGTAGGTTGCGTAAGACGAGATGCCGCGAATTTCAGTGGCGAGCTGAGTCATGATGGGCGCACTATCTAATAGTTCACCATTCAGGTCTAAGACATGGGTAGGGCGCGCGACAAAAGCCCTATAGGTCTGGTTCCTTGCCAACGCGCCCTCCTTTTTAGTGTCCTTGGGTTCCGGCTGATGTATCTAATATTATCAATATTAACTCATGAACGTAATATTAACAAAAGCGGCAACAGTCGTCTACCCTGTTTATACAGGATTCCTGGTATCACTGGTTATGGTTTACTCGCTTGTTTCTTCGGGTTGTTCCACTTTCTCTTTGGAACGTCCGAAGAACCTTTCGCGCCTTGCCGCGCGGCGACGTTCTGCCTGCTCTTTGGCTTTTGCGTTGCGTTTCTCGACGTTTTCTTTGAACTCTTCTAGAGCCGCGTCAATTTCTTGTGTGCGCTGGTCACGTACACCAAATGCTTTAGCGTCCTGTTCGTCTTCTGTTGTGAGTAGGAACGTGCTTAGGGCTAGGGTGAATCCGAGGCTACAGGAGTTGATGACTGACCATAGGTGCGTTTCTTCGGGAATGAAGATGCATATTGTACACAGGAGTGTGGCGGTTGCCGCTACTACTGCTACACGGGCTTTGAAGCTTGCCCAGTTCCGCTCTTTGAGGGGAACCCATTCGCCCTCGGTTTTCTCTGTTAGGGTTTCCCCTATTATGTATGAGATGAGGTAGCACAGGGTTGCGGTCGAGTAGATTAGGGGTATACCTGATACTAGGGCTCGCAGGATGTTTGCCCATAGTGCATGTGAAAGGTAGATGTCGAGTAGTACACCTGTGGTTATGCCGAACAGTAGGGTTCCTACCCATATTGCGATTTGTTTCTTGTTGCGTGTATTCCACGCTATCATGATTCGCCTGATGTGTGTTCGTCCACGGTCGCGTGCGTTTTGAATCACGTACTCTATGGGAATCATGAGTGTGTCTAGGGCTTTCCCCATGTTGCTTACGTTCCTTACAGGTCGGTTGAGTTGTCGAAGAATTTTTCAGCGTCTTGCAGTGCTAGTTTTCCGTGTGTTGGGTTAGCTAGGATGCGGGTTGCTGATTCTATGGCACTTGGGATTAGGTGTCGGTGCTCGTTGAGTCGCAGGAACCTGTTTTTGTTGGTTCCGTGCTGGCTTTGTGTGAGGATGTCACCTTCTCCGCGTGTAACCGTGTCTGCTTCTGCAATAGCGAATCCGTCGCTGTGTTCGACTAGTGCGTTCATGCGGGCTTGTGCGCTTTTGCTTTCTGCGGGGGTTACTAGCCAACATTTGGAGGGCAGGTCATTTCGCCCTACTCGTCCGCGTAGCTGGTGTAGGCTGGAAGCTCCGAGCCGTTCAGCACCCATGATTACGATACGGGTTGCGCCTGGCACGTCCACACCGACCTCAATGATGGTTGAGGCGATGAGTACGTCTAGTTCGCCGTTTCGGAAGCTGTTCATTACTTCTTCTTGTTCGGCTACTTTCATTTTGCCGTGCACTACTCCGATACGTGCGGTGGGTAGAACCGTTTTCAGTTCGTTGTTCAGCTCGGTTACGCTGGGTGCGTCTGAGGTTTCTTCCACCCTGGGTGCAATGATGAAGGCTTGGTGCCCGGCGGCAATCTCACTGTTTAGGTCGCACCACATGGGGTGAACAATCTCGTTGAGAATGTCGCTGTGCTTTGCGGGTACCCATTCTGTTTCTACCGGCTTTCGACCGGCGGGCTTTTCCTTGATTTGGATGAACTCGACTTGACCGTATGCCATTTGAGCTACTGTTCGGGGTGTAGGGGTTGCTGTTGCGGTCAGGAAGTCAGGGATAGTTCCGTCTTTGCGTGCAATGATTAGTCGTTCCCTTTGCTCTACACCGAACTTTTGCTGTTCGTCAAAGCATACGAAGCCTAGATTATCAAAGTCTGGTGCTGTTAGTACCGTATGAGTGCCAACAACGAGGCGGATGTCGCCTTCTTTCAGACCCTTGAACACCTTCTTTTTATCGGCGGCTTTCATGGAGCCAGACAAGTAGACGGCTTCTAGGCCTTCTACGCCTTCCAGAGCCACTGTAGCGGCTTTATGAATCTGCTTAGCAAGAATGTCCGTGGGTGCAACAATAACAGCTTGACGACCCGAATCTACCGCGTTGAGGGCGGCTAGAATCTGGACGATGGTTTTACCTGACCCAACATCAGCTGATAGTAGAGCGTCCATTGGCTTATTGTCCGCCATGCGCTCCTGAATGATTTTAAGTGCCGCCTGCTGGTCGCCGGTAAGACTGTAGGGCAGGTTGTTGATGACATGCTGAACATACCCATCAGGTGAACCGCCATTCTCGATACCTTGCGAGATGTCACTCTTCTTTTGGGCACCTTGAATGATTACTTGGAGGCGTACAAGCTCATACCATGCTAGAGACTCAATCGCTGTGCGGATGTCCTCTTCCTTTTGGGGGAAGTGAAGTAGCTGTAGGGCATCTTTGATGGTGCGGATACCTTCGGGTAGGGTATCCTCTGCCCAGTATTCTTCTTGCTCTATTCCCTGGTTACCTTCTACGTTTAGGCGTGTTAGAGCTTCACGAAGTAGATTCGAGATGAGGTCTGTAGTAATTCCGCGAGAAGGTGACTGAGCGTAGATAGGGACATACGGGTTGCTGGTGTCTGCTACATCTAGCGTGTCGATGAAGTCGCCGGTGAGCGCGATTGATTTGTAATAGCTGACCTTGCCGCCAATTAGCACGTTAGTACCGGCGGGGTATTTAGTTTCTCGCCACTGACTAGGCCCCCAGAAAGTCACTAGGACTTCAGTGTCAGCGGTTTGCACGTGGCAGTATGCACCCTTACCGCTATTCATGGTCGTCCAACTGTTAATCTTGCCGGTAATGTAGGCGTTATCACCAATCATTAGACCATAAAGGTTAGTAGCAGGGTTAGACAGGTCGAGGTATCGGTTAGGGCGGTTATAGAGAACATCAAACACCGAACCGTAACCTGATTTGGTGAGCGATTCGGTTAGAGTCTTACCCTTTTCTCGCTTTGAGTTTCGGGGTCGCGTGTCATACTTAGCGAAGTTTAGCGCCTTAACAGGGGTTTCCTGTAGGCTGAGGATTTTGCCGTCGAAGTCAAAGTTACCAACCATAAGCTCAGCAATGGAGCGGGTAATTGCGATTCCACGCTCTCCCGCCTGGTTACTCTGAATGAGCTTGATAATTTTGTTTGCAGGTACACGCCATACGTTCTTGCTTTCCTTAGTCTTCCAGCCTCCAAGGTTGCGGAGGTACTTGAAAGTTACCTCGTTGATTCCCCAGGGGTTCAGTGACGCGACAGTAATGTGTGATGCGTCGCCTTTTTCGCCGGTGGTCGGGTTGTAGTATGCGACTGCTTTCCAGGGCATACTGTCATAGAAGGCCTGGATGTCACCGACGATTCGGGTTGAGCTTGCGGTTGCGGCTAGAAGTTCGGCTACCATATGGGTTGCTTCTAGGTTGTTTGCGTCAATTGAGACAGTCACAAGCTTACCTGTTGCATCTTGTGTAAAGGTGCAACCACCGGTTTCCTGTGCTCGCATGTATAGGGTGCGTAGGGTGTCGCCGCCGGTGACGTTGGTGTAGGTGGTGGCTGTTAGATGGAGTTGCGTGCTTGAAGCGCCCACTACAATGTCATAGGGGCGTACAGATTCAGGGTTGATGGTGGTTTGTAGGTTGGTGCTGTATTCATTGCTTGCGAACTCCAGAGCTCCCATGCTTCACCTTTCTCGTTACTTGCAAAATAGTTTTACACTCAATGATAACACATTAGGTGGAACAACTCTTAGTGAGTGCTCCACCTAATGTGAATATCGACTATTTAATTATGTATTAGATACCTTGTAGTGCGCCCCTGATTTGGGTTGCTACGTCAAAGATGGATGCAGGTGCCTTGGCGAGTGCTACGGCTAGGCTTTCGAGAGCTACTGTCGCATCTTCAGGTGCTTCATCTAGTAGGATGGTTGCCAGGTTCCTCTGTGTTGATTCGTCATACTCGTTGATGAGTAGGGCGTAGTATTTGACGGCGGCTAGGACTGTATCTTCTCGGTCAATCTCTGCAAGGGGTGCAACGGTTTCTAGTAGTGTTTCTGTACCTGCGGGGTCTGAGACGATTGCGGTAACTGTTTCTGCTAGTTCGGTGCTTGTAGGGTTACCTAGTAGAATATTTATGCCTTCAAGGTCAGCTGACTCAAGGGTGCTGAGGATTTCGACTAGCGCAATGGTGAGCTTAACCTGTGTTAGGGCATCTAGGGGGACGTTCACCTTGGGGGTTTCCTTGGCAGGTTCTACTGTCTCGGTTGCTTGCTCGTCAATGGTGTTCGTCTCGTCCTGGTCTTCAACCTCAACGGCGGGTTCCTCGGCATTTGGCATGTAGTCACTACCAGTTTCTTCTTCTGTGTCTTCTTGGTAGTACCCGTAGGTGGGTGTAACTTCTTGCTCTTCCGGTTCGTCTTCTATATTGTCGTAGTCTTCATCTTCCGGTTCGTCTTCGCCTGCTTCTTCTTCGGTGTACTCTTCCTGTACCTCTTCTACTTCTTCCGTTTCAGTATCGTACAGGGTTTCTCCGTTGTCTTCTGTGTCCGTGATAGCCTCTACAGGTTCCAGGATTTCCTGCTCAGTAGTAATACTGTTCTCTTCTTGAGCTAGGGTGTCTTCATGGATTTCTGGCTCTTGGTAGAGTGTCGTCTCGGGGGTGGTGATAGGTGTTTCGGTGGTTACTTCGTCACTTTCAGCGTTCTGTGCGAGGGTGTTACCTAGTCGGGCTAGGCGTGAAGCTTTTCCACTGATTCCGCCTGCAAGTTTTGCACGGGGCATAGGTCTTTGGTGCCTTTCGTAATTAGCTGGTCATGGTTCGAGTAAGGATACTCTTACCGTATTTGTCTTCTAGCGCAACGATAATGTCATGGATTTTCTGTTCCATCTCGGAAAGTTCACTGTGGGTCTTACTGATTCGCTCTTGCGGAATGATGCTGAGCGCTTCTTGAGGTTCTGGGATTGCGCTAACATGCCCAATGGCGGTGTATAGTCCGCGCAGTGCGATTGCCTTACGGTTAGTCTCTGATTGCGGCTCTTTAGGCTCAGGGTTATCGGCAACTTCGGCGGTTGAGATGTCTGATTCTTCAGTGTCCGCTGTTAGGCTGTACTCCCCAGCTTGACCTGCATCTTCACCTGTTAGGCTGTACCCTGCTTCTTGTGCGGCTTGGTTGATGATTTGGGTTGCTACCGCTTCATACATTTCACGTTCGGCTTCGAGCTTTTTCTGTCGTTCTGCTTCACGCTTAGCCTTGAGTGCTTCCCTATCGGCTTTATCTTGCTCTTCACGCTCTGCCACGATTTCGTTAATGATTTCCTGGGCTTCTTCAGGGGTCTTACCTACAGTGCGTTCGGCGGCAATTGAAGCCACAGCATCTAGTGACTTCTTAACGGCGCGTGCCTGTGCTTGGGTGAAGTGTAGCTTAGTGCCTTCGGGTGCCACAGATGTTAGGGTTTCGATTACGGCACCTTGGGTTACTAGGGCGTGTGCGGCTGAGCGGGAAATACCGAATTTTTCGTCAATATACTCGTTCCAGGTCTTGTACCCGAGTGCGAGGTGTGCCTTCCGGCTGTGTGCCGTGTATAGAAGTGACCAAAGGGCACCGGTAGTGTGGCTAATAGCTTCCGTGATTTTATTAGCATCTTCCACCGTCAAAGTCTCTTCTTCGGCTTCAATCTTCACCGGGGCGGGGGTGCTTGTTCCTGGGTCTACAATCTCTACTTCGGTACTCATGTTTTCCTATCTTATTTATCTGTGGGTCTTATTCTATGCTATAGCGACGGGCAATAGCGCTAGTAGCGGCACTAGGGTGAAGGGTGTGAGTAGTATGGGTGCAAGCGGAATTTTCAGGTGCTTATGCTGTTTTTTGTAGATTTTAGCTACGGTATATGCAATGAGAATTAGTGCTAGGGCAACGAAGTTTACTAGCCCAACAATGGGGTGCGATACCGCGATAGGGGCAATGTAGCTTAGTGCTACAACTGTCAGGGTCGCGTCTGATGCCCACCAGTGACGAATGATTCCGCCTATCACTAGTGCACTTATGGACAGTGTGACAGTCATTATGTCTTGCGTGATAGCGGCTACGATGAGGTATGCTACCCACCCTTGCATGAGGTGTGTTCCGCTTGCTTTTCGGTAGGAAATGTCGGTTTGGGTTGCCCATATGAACGTGTATGTGAGGAAGGCGGCACCGGTTCGGGCAACAATGTTGTCTTGATACCAGGGGTGGTGCGCTAGGGCTGTTGCTACGGCGATAGCTGGAATTAGGGCAATGGCATGTATCCGCAACCATACCCAGTGCGCTTTTCGGCGGGGTTTAACCCAGTCGGGTGCGCCTGTTGCGTTTGCGATAAGGAAAAGCCCCATAAGGAGCATTGTTGGCAACATGTAGAGATATTGGCTGTTGTTCATGCTTCTTATGGGGCTATCTTTTCCTAGTTAGTAGTTACTGTGGAGCAACTTGTAACCACGAATAGAGTTGATGCTTCGTTGGAGCTACTGTGTGTCATCAGTAGACGCTCGCCGCCTTCTTTACCTTCGGGTAGGAAAGATACGGTACACTTGGGTGCAATGTGCGCTGTTGCGAACAGGCTTAGCGGCACGTACTGGACTTTTGCGGTGAAGGGGGTTGTGATTCCTTCATCATTCACGGGTAGGTCTACCACCCATTCACCCAGCTTGACCTGCATATTTGAGCTTTGGTCAAAGATGATAGAGGTTTCTGTTGCTTCCTTGTCGGCGGAGTGCATAGCCTGTAGTGCCAACTTCAGGTTAGCCACATCTACCTCTGCGTTCTGTTCAAACTCGTATCCTCGCTTGTCCAGGATGAAGGTGCGGAATGACTGGATGAACTGCTGGGGTACGTTGCGGTTCTCATATAGTGCAATTGCGCCGGTTTCGCTGTCACGGAACCCGAGGTACTGTTCGGATACTAGAACTTCCACGGTTTCGCCCTTGAAGTTCTTGGTTTCCGGTAGGATACTCACGCCTGCCTTGATGATTTCCATCTTGCTTGCCTCGTGTGCGTCGAGAACTAGCGGCGGGGTGAACGGGGTCTTGTACATTAGCACAGCGACCCTACCAGCGCTAGTGGATGCCATGACCTCAAGCTCATTCTCATCATTAAGCTTAAAGATGACATAGAGGCTGTTCTGGTCGTCGCCGTTATTGACGGAGCGGGCTACCTTAATTCCCTGGGCTAGACCATAGGTAGGTAGGGAGCCAACATTGGCGGTTACAGGGCGGGGGTTTCGGGCTAGTGTTGAGGTGCTTAGCCTGAAGGTGTTGTGTACACCGGCGGTCACTACTGCTTCGCGTACCTCGTTGCCGTTTAGGGTGATTGACAAGGTGCACATTTCGGCGGTGAATGATGCCAGCTTGAGTGCCTGGCGTAGCTGGTTCGGGTCTGCGAGGTGTGCTGATACTTTCCTGTCGCCTGTGATGGTTTCAGGTGTGATGGGGTGTTCGTGGTATCCGGGCACGGGCGAACCCATCTTGCTTGTGTGCCTTAGAGATGCGGTGTTGGTTTCCGGGTCGATGGTTACGGTAATGGTGTCGGGCTTAGCGTCGAGCACCCATTTCAGGGCGGTGTCGAACGATTCGATGGTCGCTGTGATTCGGATAGTCTGTTCGGATGTCATTGTCGTGTTGTTCCTGTCATTTGGGTTATTGGAGGATGTTGAGGACTGAGTGATTCAGTCCGCTCTGTTCCATTGTACCTGTTTGGGGTGTTGCCGGTTCAACTACGTGTCCCATGTATAGGGTGTTGAGGATTGGTTGCACGTCTCGGGGTAGACGTTTTAGCCATAGGTTGAACGGGCGGGGTGAAACGATGATGATTGCCACTTGTTCCTCAGCCCACCCTTTGAATAGTGTTGCTAGGGTTGTGGCTTCGGTTTGGGTGTATGTGTCCACGTCGGAAGCGCTGAATAGGACTACTTTAGCCTCTTGTTCAGCTAGTGCCACATTCTTTTGTGTTTCGATGTACCCTGCGCGGTTCTTGGCGAGGAGTTCACTTTCATTAACTTTCAGGAACTTCTTGTCGTTGAGGATTCCGCGCGCCACGTAGCACATGACTGCACCCCAGGCGTGTAGGTTAGCGTCTACCATGATGTCTGGTGAGTGGATGAATATGGGTTGCGGCTCGTTCGGGTCTGTATCCAAGATAGACTTGATATTGTTAGCCATTTCCGCAATGTTGCGTGATGGGTTACGTGCCAGGTCTGGTAGGGATACTTTACCCCGGTAAAGCTTGGGGATGATTTTTTCCTCGAAGGTGCGGGTGGTTTCCTTGATGAGCTCCGCTTCGTTCAAGCTGATTTGTGCGGCACCTTTAGCGCGCATCTCATTGATGGTCGCTTGCAGTTTCGCGGGGTCAATAGTGTTGTGCCTAATGATTCCCGCTGGCTTACCTGCTGTTGCGGGCTCTGTTTTTGCGGCTACTGCTTCGAGGGTGCTGGCTAGTGCCTGTAGTCGCTTGCTTGTACCAGGGTTCTTTTCACCCATTAGGGTTGTATCCTCTCATCTTTTGGCTTGTGCCCTTTGTAGTGGGCGGCGAAGGTGCCGGGGGTTAGTATCATTTCTGATTTATACACTTCTTCTAGGATAACTGAAAAATCTGCTGGTGTCAGCAACTTTCGATTCAGGACGTACTCTTTGAATAGTGTCTTAACTGTTCGGTAGATGCGTCCGTGGTCGTACCGGTTGAAGTAGTTGCGGTAGGTACTGTGTGGCTTTACGTGGTTCACGTAGACGGACATGAACTCTTTAGTCTTGATGTTGGGGTCGTAAAGCCCTGGGGTGTCTAGCCCTGCTAGTGGTACGTAGTCGATTCCTGGTATTAGCATTTACTTAGAAACTTCCGGGTCGTAGCTGGTAGCTGGATTGCGGTGACTCTTGGGCACTAGCGCCGCCACCCTTGAACTTAGTAATGGTTTCGTTCATGTCTTCAGCGAAGAAGCAGATGTTTAGTGCCGTATCAATATGGATAGTGATATTGGATGGGCCGTTACGGTTCTTTAGGATAATTGCTTGAGTCACATGTGGGTCTTCGTCGTCGTCACGGTGTAGTGCGATAACGTGACTTGCCGCCTGTAGAATGGCATCTGAACCACGGATACTTGACGGTGTAGGAGGTAGGTCTTTCTCGTTGGTGTTAGCGCGGTTCAGCTGACATGTTGCGACGATGGGCACATCTAGTTCTAGTGCCAGGTATTTCAGCTCGTATGTGACGTATGCGAGTTTTTCCTGGTCACCCGTGTGTGCTTTAGGGTCGTCGGTTTTAACAATCTGAATGTAGTCTACGATGATGACATCTAGACCTTCTTCTGATTCTGCTTGGCGGCGGGCAAGCTGACGTACTTCTTCAATGTCGATACCGCCCTTTTCTGCAACGTTAAGCTTCCAATGCCTAATGCCTTCTTTGAACTGGTCGTAAGCGGCTTGCTTCTCAGGGGGTAGACCGTATTCACTGTTGAAGTCACGTGAGGGTAGACCGTATCGGCAAGCGATAATGTTCTTCATGATTTCAGTCTTCTTCATCTCGATTGAGAAGAAAAGTGTACTGAGTCCTGCTTCACTGAGTGGCGCAACAATGTTACTACAAAAGGTTGTTTTACCTTTGCCTGGGCGGGCGGCAATGATGGTTAGGTTGCCGGGGCGTAGACCACCTATGTAGTCACTGAGGCGCGGGAAGTTATTTAGTGGGATGCCTACCGTGCCTTTACCGTTGCGTGCGTCTTCTAGCTCTTGGTCGATTTCGTCAATGATTTCAGATGCACTGTGAACATATTCACTTACATCTGTGGCGAATGATGCTTTAAGGCTTTTAAGGTCGTTTAACGCCTTGTTTGCAAACTTGTCTAGTTCGCTAGGGGGCGTTTGGCGTACCTGGTTGTAGAAGGCGCTTGTTAGGGTTTCCAGTTCTGCGTGATAGGCGGCGGCGTTTAGTGCGTCGTAGAGTGTTCCAACGTTGTTGATGCTGAAGATAGCCTCTTCACCTGCTTCTACAAGGTTGGAGATGCCCTGTTCACCCCCGGCTGTGATTAGGCCGGGGGTGTCGTGGGCTTGGAGCCATAGTGCAACGTCTTTCCCTGTGGGTGGACGGTTTGTGTCGTCCATGATAGCTTTGATGCCTTTAACCACGGGGGTTAGGGTGGGCTCTGTGATAGCTTTAGGGTGTACTTTTGCGAGGAAGGCGGGGATTTGCTCTTCGGGGTCTGCGAGGGCTACTCCAACTGCCCATTGTTGAAGTTCGATGTGTTGGCGCTTGGATTCTGTAGCCGTCAATCTGTGACCTTTCTGCTTGTCCACGAATTATTCTTGTGGCTCTTCTTTTTCTTGCTTATCTAGAATATCAGTTGTAGGAGTTAGTTCGCTACTCTTCTCAAGGGTTACACCTGGGAGCTCTAGCTCTTCAAAGGTTATGTAGCCTCGTGCTACTGCTTCCGCGATTTCGCCTACTGTTTTGACGTGACCTATCTCAATTCCGGCGTACTTGTATTTTGATGGGTTGTTCCACCACCAGGGGGGCAGTTTCATGTCCAAGTATTTCTTGGCGTATTTGCGGGGCTTGAGCATGATTAGTAGTTGCTGTGCCGCGATGTGCGGGTCGTACCCGAGCTCTACAGCGGTTTTCTTGTCTTCTAGGATGTCTTCGCCTGCTTCGTTACTTTCGGGGTAGAACCTTTCCATGTAGTCGATGTAGTTTTTGGTGTCTTCGGTGATGGGGCCGATTGCTTCGAGTACGCGGTTGATTACGTCGCGCAGGTTTGAGGCATCTTCGTGGTCTGTTTCACCGTCCCAGTAGAGTGTTGGCCATGTGTGGGGTGAGATTTCCATGAAGAGGCTTTGCCCGGTGCATGGCTGGTATTTCCAGTCTTTGTCCTCAGCGATGCGTTCTAGTTCTTTGATGGATTTCTTACTGAGTTTTTTGAGTGTTTTGCGGACGAATTGGACGCGGGTGTGGAATAGGTTTCGGTCTGCTTCGGTGGCGAACTTGATGAGGTGTGTTCCGCCGTAAGAGCTTACAACGTCTTTCCCGTTGGCTTCCGTCTTGTTGATTTTGAACTTGTACTGTTCGGCTGGGATGTGCGTATCGTAGATTTGCTTGATGGGTTGGGGTAGCATGTTCTCGTCAAATACCCAGTCGTATTCGGTGAGGTCGCCAATTGTGACTACTTCGGTGACGCTGTAGATTTCTTGTGTTCCGTCGTGGGGTAGGTCGTTGAAGTCGATGACTGGTGTAGTGTCTTCGGTTTCTGCGGTTCCTGTTTCTTGGTTTGTCATGTTTAGTGTTCCTTTGGAGGTTACTGTTCGATGCTTGGTAGGGATGATAGGAAGTCGTTCCATACGGTTTTGTTGTGGGCTTGGGCTTCGGCTTTCTGTACGCCTTTGAGTGACATGCCGTGGCTCTTGAGCGTGTATAGGGTGGCTAGTGTAAATTTGCCTTGGCGTTCTTTCCATATGGGCTCGTATCCTAGTGGGTATCGGTGCGCTAGGGTTTCGTAGACTTTGATGGGTTTGCCGGTGGTTTCTATACTGTATTCATTGAGCGTTTCGTAGATGTATTCTTTGCTACGTTCACCCAGGAATAGTGCTTTGGTGAGCATTTTTGTGAAGGTGTCTGCTTCTAGCGGGTCGCCCATTACGAAGAAGATTAGGGGGATGTGGTAGGTTCCGCCTTCTTCTAGTAGGGTGTTCAGTTTTTCTGTTCGTTGCTCTGCTAGGTGTTCGGCTTGTTCTGCTGTTACCCATAGGATGATGAGGTCGTAGTGTTTGCTGGGTGGTGAGGTTACTTTAGCTGATTCACACCTGCGTTTGATTTCAGTAAGAACATCGTGTAGGTAGTCTATGACTTCTATTTCTTCGTCTGGCTGGTGTGAATAGTAGGATTTGGTGATGACCTTTTCAGTGAAGTTGTGTTCTTTGAAGTCTCCGTTGGGGGTTAGGTCGATGATTCGTGCGGGTGCTTCCCATGTTGCGGCATGGTTTCGGGTTGCGGGGTTGCTTACGATGTTCTCTACGATTTCATGGAGTTCTTCTTCTGAGCCGTTCCAGAATATGCCAGCGTGTTGGTCTATGCTTGGTGTGAAGCGGCTGGTTACCGTGTGGGTCGATGCCATAAGGTCGATACCAAACATGGTTGGCGCACGGTAGCCGGTGTTGATTCGCAGGTCTAGGTCGAGGGGGTGCCCTGGAATGTGGCACCCCCTCTTCTTGGGTGCTTCTACTTTATAGGGGGCAATTTTTAGTGTTCGCCCTTTGGTTTGGAATGTGGTTCCTGGTTTGACTTTTGGGCGCGGTTCACCCCTATACCCGGAGGGATTCAAAATCTTTCGGGTTGTTTTCGTCATAGGGGATTCCTTTCACGGCGTATTCTTCGCCGTTGTAGCGGGTGTAGAAGCGGCGGCGGCGGATGGGTTCGGTAATGTCCTGGGCTTTACCTGAACCAGTCGGCCCCATAATGAGAACCATCGGGGTTGGGGGTGCAACCATTACTTTACCGTGTTCTTTAGCGTAGCTTTCAGCTTCACCTGACACGTTCACATAGATAACGACAACGGTCTTGTCTGACCCTTCTTCAACAGGGACTTCCATACCACCTTCGTTGCCTAGACCGATAGCAAATGCGCCGGGTTCCACGCCTTCAGCGAAGATGTAGTGCGGGTTGAATGTTGCAATGGTCGGCATGGGCGGTTTAGCGCGAACCTTAAATACATGATTTACTAGGTCGAAGCCGCGCCCTTCACCAGTGTTGTCTTCAACATATGTGCGCACGTTTGTGAGGACGGCGTTCATGTAGTCGAGGGCTGTTTCGTGTAGGTTGCCGGTGTGTGGGTGGTCTTCGGATAGGGTGAAAGTGATGTGTACGGGTTCGATACCTGTTTCTGAGTCCCATTCGTCTACGACGTATGAGCCGGGGGCTTCTTCTTTGGATATCTTGAGGTAGTTGCTACAGGTGACGATGAGTTTACGGTCTACCTTTGCACGTTCTTTCAGCATCCACCGTGCGGATAGTAGGGCTACTGCCATGTATAGAGCCCATACGCCTAGTGCCACTAGTTCTAGTAGGTAGTTTTTGAGTAGTGGCGCTACGAAGGCGAGGGCGGCACCGGTTAGCCATATAACGAAGATAACCCCACGGCGTGATACGCGGGGTAGCTCAAATGTTCCGTTTGTTTCTTCCTGTACCTCTTCCTCTGCCTCTGGTTTTTCTTCTCCGTTTGCTAGTAGGTTTTTCAGCCAGGGCGGGATTGTTGGTAGCTTGAAGGCTACGTGCCTTTTGTCTTGCTTTGTAAATTTAAGGTGTTTCTTCCACTTTCCACGTATAGGTTCATAAGGTTTGCGTTTGGCGGCTGGTAGTGACTTGCTCTGTTCAAGGTGTTTTACCTCTCGTGACTTGTCTATCCGCTTCAGTATGAAAGATACTGTAGGCGTTAGTAGCAAGTATAGAGCAAGGAAAATAGCCGGTACTGTATATATTCCCATACGGTGAATATAGCTAACCCCCGGCTGTATATGACCGGGGGTTAGCTTATTTTAGTATTCTATTTTAGAATGGCGGGGTGTTGTCGTTACCCCATGCCGCCTGCTGGGGTGCGCCCTGCTGTCCCCAACCTTGCTGGGGGGCGTTCTGCTGGTAACCTTGCTGACCCCAGCCCTGCTGAGGTGCGCCCTGCTGGTAGCCCTGCTGAGGGGCGTTCTGCTGGTACTGCTGACCTCCACCATTGTTGTTACCCTTATTGCCTGATGAACGGCGGGGGGTGTGGTCTACGAATACCTTCGCGTTGTTCAGCTGGACACTTGCGGCGGGGTTGCCTTCCTTGTCGATGTACGCCTCAACGGACGGGGTGCCAACGAGGGTGACCGATGACCCCTTGTGGATTCCGAGGTTTGCGATAGCGTTTGCGTTTTCTCGCCAGAACACGGCACGGTACCATACGGTAGCTCCGGTGTCTTCCCACCGCTTAGTTTCTGCGTTCCACTTCTGCGGGGTATAGGGAACAACGATGGTCGCCTTGGGGATGCCGCTCTTGGTGCTGGTGATTTCCGGGTCGCCTGATGCGTAGCCGGTCACGGTTAGCTCTGCTGTAGCCATACTAGGGTTTCTCCTTGAGTATTGGGTTTGTACATGTACCTTACTATTATACACGTTTGGTAGTTGTTTGGGTACTAGGCGTTTTCTTCTTTATTTTTCCTGCGCCATAGGCGGCGCTTCTTCGGCTTTTCAGCTTCTTCTTGGTCTTCTTTCTCGTCCTGCTTCTTGTCTTCTTCTTTCTCGCGTTTGGCGTTCGGGTCTAAATCCCACCATGTACTGTATCCGTCGCTGTTGCGGCGCATGTCGTTGATTGTTTCTTCGGGGGTTCGGTTGATTGTGTAGCCGAACTCTTCGAGGATGAATCGGTGGATTGCTTGTCCCCAGTGCCTGCGCATTTTTTCCATGTCGTCTGCGTCGCGTACCATGTTGTAGGCTTCTACGTTAAAGTACTTTTTGAGCTGTTCTGGTAGCTCGTAGCTGACCACGGCGGGTTGCATGTGGTCTTTAACGGTTCGGTCTTGCCTTGATAGGGTGTCTGCGACTGCAACCATTAGGGTATTGTATGCGGCGTAGGCTGACGCTTCATCTTTCACGGCTTCCTTTTGTAGCTCTGGCTTCTTGAGTGCCATGTTTACGTAGGTGTCGCGTGCTGGCTTGAGTCGTTTCTTACCGCGCCTTGCGTCTGCCTTTGTCTTGACTGCCTTCAAGATGTCCGCGTTAGGTACTAGTCCGTGCTTCTTGCAGGTGTCGCAGTACATGAGGCCGTTCTGCTCATTGGTGTACATGCGGATTTCTCCGTGCTTGTACACCTTACCGCATGATGCGCAACGAATCTTGATAGGCTCGTCAATCTTAGCTGTGTGACCCTCTGGCTTCTTGAGAATATCAGGGATGGTCTTGACGGGTCGCACTGCAACACGTAGGGCGGTTCGTCCAGCACGTGTACTGTTCAGTGCGTCTCGCATCTTGTCAGAACCGGCGTTGTGTGCACCCTTGAAGAATGAGCCACCTGCCTGTTTTGCTGATAGGCCAGATACCATAGATGCTGTACCGATTCCGGTCATGCGCTTACCAAATGTTCCAACATTGCCAAGGATGCGGTTGGGGATTCGGATAAGTCCTCCGGCGTAGGTTTCCGCTAGAGCAAGTATCCTGTTCTTGAAAGCCCATAGTGCGGCGGATAGGAGTGCTAGGACTAGTACGCCTTGCCACCAGCCTACCTTTTCCATGATGCTGTATGCCCATAGGGTGAAGACTACTGACAGGGTAAGAAGCAGTCCGAGTGCTACCCTTGCCAGGAATAGCTTAGTTGCCATTACACCGTATCGCTTAGCGAAACCAATACCGATATCGCTACCGGTCATTACGGCGAGTGCCGCAAACGGTACAACTAGGATGAGTAGCTGTAGCGATATTGTGGTGATTGCCGTCATGATAGCTAGTACTAGGGGTACTGCTAGGGCGATGATGGATACGACTAGTGCGGATAGTCCGGCGGCTAGTCGTGAGCCGCTAGATGCGCCTGTCCAGGTGTTCCATGCCGCTAGGGGCTTGGATTCAAAGTCCTGTTCACCACGGGTGATTTCGATTGACTTACGCCCTGAGCTGTCGCTTGCTACGGCGGCTTGCGGGGTAAGGCCGTCACCTTCCTTGGTTACGTCGATGTTGCGTTCCTTGAACCAGGGTTGTGGGTCGGTCACGTTGTTGGGGTTGCCCCAGTCGGTTCCGGGGCGTACCTCGAAGTGTAGGTGACAACCGAACGCGAAGCCTGTGTCGCCGCTAGAGCCGATTTGCTGACCGGCGCTTACGGTGTCGCCTACCTTAACTTTGAGTGAGCCGTCCTGCATGTGCCAATACATAGTGCTTACGCCGTCATGCTGGATGATAACGCCGTTAGCGCCGTCGGTAGCTTTCTGTGCGAATACTACTTTACCGTCACCTGCGGCATAGATAGGTGCGCCGCATTGTGCACCGAAGTCAATACCCTTGTGTACGTCACCGATTTCAGGTCGGTTACCGTATGGTGAGGTCATTACTGCTTCGGCTGGTCGTGCCCATTTACCGTTGGATACGTTAGATGGTAGTTCGCTTGCTTGCGGAATTTTGAGGTCTACATTTTTCTCGTTGTAGTTGCTCATTGCGTCCACGACACGCCACCAGTCAGTTGCTACACCTTGTGCGGTTCGTGCTTTCAGGTCGGTTTCACTGCCGGTTGGTAGGTGCTCTGTGGTTTGGGTGCTGAGTTGGTACAACGCCCAGTTGTTGAGGGTTGTGTTTCCACCCATAGGTACGGATGCGTCGCCTACCCATTTGCTGTTGCTGTTACCGGCGGTTTTTCCGTCTTTAGCCCAGCTGGGGATGTCCTTGCCTTCTGCCCATAGATTGTTTGGGGTTGTGCCGAATTGCCCCTGTGCCCAGGGGTCGAAGATGAATAGCTTTGTGAAGGTACAGGATAGCTCTGAGGCTACAATGTTTCCGTAGTTCTCGCTAACGATTTGGTTTATGTCTTCGGCTAGGTCTTTGTCTTTTTTACCTCCGTCTTGAGACTCAGCATTATAGGTGCTCTTCTTTTCCCCTACCTCTGTTGAGCACCATTCACCGAAGCTACCCAGCTGTTGTGTGGTTGCTTTGATGGTGATGCTTTGCACGAATGATGCGACACGGTTCGGGATGGGCAGAAGTGTGCCCGCAAAGTTGATGGTGGTTACTGCTACGAGCGCGGCAATTGTGGGGATGATAATAGCTTTCCAGTCCCTACTGATAATCTTGCCTTTGCGTTCTGCAAGCTTGTAGAAGGTGTAGATGAGTCCACCAAGAAAGACTACCAAGAATAGTGCGAAGAATAGACCTTGGTATAGTTCTCCAAGGATACCGCCTGCTTTATCAGGGTTGGTTCCTACGAGGATGTCCGTTAGGCCGATAAGCTTACCCACGTCTTTGAAGCTTAGAATGAGTAGGGTTAGGAATAGTCCTACTACCCAGGTGGTAGCACCTAGCGCAATGTTGCCTACGAAGGTGCCTACTGATGATGCGTAGCGTGCACCCTGCCCGTTTGCGAAGATTTTTACGCGCGGGTCTTGGCTAGAGCTGATTTTATCCCATGTTGCGGTGGGGTCGAGCCTAGTGTCGTAATAATGGTTTGCTTTAGGGTCTTGAGGCTGTGGCTTGTCGCCGCAGGCATCAATAACGAGGTGGTTCCATTCACCGGTATATGCCGTGAATTGGTAGCCACCGAGCCCGAAGCGGTCGAAAAAGTTAAGCTTTGCGCCCTTATTGTATCCTTCACTAGAGGACACGTCGGCGCCACCCATGACGAGTTGCTGATTATTCTTATCAAGGTCTACACCCACGATTTTAAGCAAGCCGTTAGCGCCCGTGTCAGGGCTTGACTGACCAACAGTTGAAGCTGATTTGCTGTATGCCTCAAATTGCAGGTCGCTACTTTGTGAGTACTGGTAGAGCTTAGCAGGGATGCTATCTTTACCGTACCCACACATGAGCCATTTAGTTACGTCTAGGGCGTGCGCCTGGGGTGGCGTGTTTTGCTGTATTACACCGGGTGCCAGGGATAGCACCATGAGGGTAGCCGCAAAGAAGGCTACTAGGGCACACCACACCCCCCTAGCACCAAACTTATTGGGTTTGACACTAAGGGGGCTTACTGATGTTTCTTGACTTGTCAGTGTGGCTGTTGCTCGCTTCAAGGTGTGACCTTTCGTTACTTCACATCTTTATAGCGGAGCGCTTCATTGATGCCTTCAAGGAGCTTCTTATACTCTGGTGTTTCAGGTTGAGATTCGAGCCAGTCTTTAATTTGGTTCAGTTCTTCAACGCTGAGCTGTATAAGTTCCTTGTCGGACATGAGTAGGGCGTATTCTACCTCTACAGGTATTTCGACTTCTTCAACCTTTGGCGTTTCGATTCGCTTCACGCTTGATGCGTGGTTCTCGAACTTTTCGCCGGTTCGGTCGAGTAGTCCCGCGTAGCTTGCCTTGAGGGTGTTCTTGATTCGTCCTTCGTTTCGGACTATCTTGTGAACAGCCTTCTCGGGTGCGGTGAACCTGTCGTCGGTTTGAATATCGAGGCGGTCTTCCTTTGCGGCACGTCGCTGAGATGTCTGCTTTTCAACAGTATCTTGGCTGATTGCTCGGGTTGCTTCACTGGTGCGTTTACGCTTGTCCAGTTCTTCGAGGACTGCCGATTCACGCTCTTCAGTTGTGGGCTCTTCCCAAGCCAAGCCGCGTGCTTCAAGGTCGTTCTTACGCTGGTCGTACACGTCCTGTACAACCTTTTCTGCGTCTTTACGTTCCTTCTTGACGGCTTTATCGTATGCCTTGACTGCCTTGTTTGCGCGCCTAATATCCTTTGCTGTTTCAAGTTTGGATACTGAGGAGTCGTCTGTAGCGCGTCCGTATTGGGCGGCTTCGGTGCGTAGCATCTCGTCTGCAAGCTTGGATACCGTCTGGTAGCTTTCCTTCTTCTCGACGGCGCGGCGGGCTGTTTCCAGTCCTGTCTTCCGTGCTGTTGCGACGGTTCGCGCAACGCCTCGCCTATTGTATTGGTCAATAGGCTTAATTGGATTGAAGGTCTTAGCTGTTTCTTTGGCGGCTCCAACGATTCCGTTTTCTGCGTATCCTCGTGCCAGACTGTGCTTGAGGTCGCCGGGTGCTCGTTTGCTTGCGGATAGGAAGTTCCTACCTGCTCGGGTCTTGCTCAGAATGTTCTTGGTGTCAGTCATATTGACTGTTCCGGCAATACCGTTTCCTCGCATGATGTACTTCATGATGCGTCGGGTTAGTAGAAGTAGAAGCACTGATGTGACTACTTGTACTACGAAGATGAGTACGTATGAGGTTGCGCCGCTACTAAGTAGGATTAGTAGAAGTGCTTGCAGGCAGAGCATGAAGGTTAGGAGTGCGGATTGTATATAGAGGCCGATGATGGTTCCTATATACTTCCTGGTTCCTTGCTTCGTCACCTTGCCTAGTAGGGCTAGGAGCATCACTAGCGGAAGTATCACTAGTGATAGGAGTAGCACTACTCGGACTACAGCTTTCATGATTGCGTAGTATCCGACTGTGATACCTGTTGCACCGGCGGCGATAGGTGCTAGTGCGCCGGTTAGTGCACGTGAACCTGTTTCTTTGCCTGCCCAGTGGTTTAGGTATCGGGGGTCGGTGCCTGCGCCGTTATCTTGACCGGCTTGTAGGTCTACGATTCGGTACATTCCAGGGTTGGTAACTCCGGCTGTTTGGTTGGGGTTATCTTCCGTGGTTGTGCCACTTGATTGTAGTTGAAGCTGGTACAGTCCCCAGTTGTTTACGGTTACGCCGCGTCCCATTTGGACGGGTGCGCGACCTACCTGGCTACTGTTGGTGTTGATAAAGGTGTTTGCGCTGGCTGGGCGTTTAGCGTCTACAGCGTATAGGTCGTTGATGTTCACGCCCCATTGTGCGTATGCCCAGGGGGTGAGTAGGTTCATTCGCCATACCTCACACATGAGTGTTCGGGTTGCTGGTTCGCTTCCTTCTTTGGCGGTTGCGTATTTGAAGGTTTCTGTTGCGCCTTTGGGGCTACAGATTTCGTCTCCGATTGCGCCGGTGATTAGGGTGTCAGCGATTCGGTCGTCTAGTACTGTTACGAGCTTGTCTACTGCGTGGATTGTTTCGTGCGGTTTGACGAGTGTAACGGATGCGACGATAACGATTGCTATCACGCTAAGGGCGTACCTAATCATTTCGCGGAGGTGTCCCTTGCGGGCACCGAAGATGTTCTTTGCCAGTAGGTAGGTTAGGCCTGCAATGCCGAAGATGAGCGCGAACGGGTATAGGCCACTCTTGGTGAAGAGCTCAATGAACTCTGCAATGAGGTTGTCTACGCCGAAGGTCTGCAAGATGGGTGACATGCCGATGTTTAGGGCGGCGTTGGCGATTCGTGTAATGAAAGCCGCTGTCGCGATTCCTGCATTGGCGAAGTCGGTGAACGCGCTCTGATTGTTGAACACTACGTTAGCTAGGTTGGGGTCGTATAGTGCGCGGCGGGTGTCGGTCATGATTCCGTCACCTGTGCCATATACGCCGCCCTTGATTGGTGAGCGGGTTGCGGTACAGTTCGGGTTGTATGAACCGCTCTCGGTGAAGAGCTTTTCAGGCTTGCCGTTCTGGTCTAGCTTGTCGGTGCCGTCAGGGTTGAGGCAGATGTAGTGGTTTACAGGGTTGTTGAAGTTTGCGGTCGTGTTCTTCTTGAGGAAGTCTCGGATGAATGGTACGTCTTCAAGCTTTTTGGCTAGTTCTTTACCGGCTTCCGATTCTTTCTCTTGTGCCCATTTCTTAGCGGCTGACTCGTAGGCGGTGGGTACGCAAGCGTAGAACTTGGATAGGGTGTCTTCGCGTTTTGCTTCGTCTTCGTCTACGGGGCAGTTGAGCTGGTACTTGTTGGCGGCATCGAACCATTCTTTGTTGTGTTCGCGCCAATCCTTGATGCTTTCGCTTGGCTTGTTTTCGCCGTCCCACTTGTATTGTGGGTTTTCCATGTTTGCGGTCTTGGCGGCTTCTTTACATGCCTCTTCATTTTCAAGCTTGGAAATGGTGTTGAGTGTACCGTCGGGGTTGGTGACAATACATGTGGTTCCACCTGTTGCAGGTTGTGCGGGTGGGGTTTGGAGCTTCTTCAGGTCGTCTGGTAGCTTAGCTGATTCTGGCTGGTTGCCTGCAAGCATACTTGCGGCTGTGTTGATGATTGCCTGTTCAGTTTCACTGTTTGTTAGTGCGCGGGCATTGTAGAGTGTCTTATCAATGTCTACTCGGTTGTATCCTCGGGTTGCCATAACGTTTGCGTCTGATGTGTCGAGGATGGTGTTGATTGCGCCCGCACCAGCCGCTTCAGCACCAGCTGAGAACGCGGTGCCGATACCTGCAAGCCAGTTACCCTTTTTGACCTCTTCAACATAGGTGTTTACTGTGGTTGTTGCGCCGGTTGTTGCGCCGTTGAAGATGGAGCTTACGCCTAGTGCCAGGGTTTGTGATGCCCCGAAATTGCTCATGAGGCGTGCTTCGGTTAGCACTTGGATGTGGTCGAACTCGCCTGCATAGTATGTTAGCCGCAGGTTGTATCCGAATAGTTCCATTGCCGTATATTTGTCGGCGCGTGCGCTTGCGGCGGCGGGTACTTTGTTTACGCCGGTGGGCATACCTAGCCAGGCCAGTTCAATCTTTGCGGATTCCGCCCCGCCACGTTGTATACCTGTGGGGGTTAGGGTTCCGTATAGGTTTTGCCCCAGGTCTGCCGTGAAGTTGGGTACGTCACAGTTGTGATATGTGAGTAAGCCTTTATTGGGGTCGTTCACATCACATGACCACGATTTATTACCTTTATAGTAGCCGTCGGTACTTGACTTGGGGTGCTGATAAATGTAGCCGGGGGTAAGGACTCGTGTAATAACTGAGGAGAAGGTAGCTTTACCTTTTTCCTGGTTTGCTTTCGCGACAGTTTTTGCGAAGCCTTCGTTGCCGCTTTCAGTAACCCCCAGGCTTTTCTTCGATTCTTCCAGCTTCTCAATGGTCTTCTTGTCGCCGTCGTCTGCGGCGTAAGCATGGATGGTTCCCCCTGGTAGTAGTGTGGATGCCAAGAGGAGTGCAAGAAGTATTGAGGCAATGAAGCGGACTACACCCCTAGCCCCTACCTGCTTTTGGGTAGGGGCGTAGGGGGCATCTGTGAGTAGTGCACTAGTTTTGGTCATTATGCTTTGCCTTGTTTGGTATTCCTGGGGTTCTAGTGCTTATAGCAAGGCGGGCTAGTATCCAAGTCGTTCTTTCCGTTCTTCTTGTTTTTGTTTGGCTAGTTTTGGTAGTGGTACTGGTGTGCCTGCTTTGAGGTCTGCTAGGGCTTCTTCGTATGTGCGGTATCCTTCTTTGCGGTAGCCGCCTTCGAGGTTTTGGTCTTTCTGTTTGTATTCTTTGCCGGGTGTTTTACGGATGTGGGAGCCGTGCTCGAATAGTAGTTCGTACCAGTTCCAGGGGGTGAACATGAGGTCTACTCGTTCTTCGGATAGCCTCATGTAGCCGGATAGCCAGGGTTCCACTTCGGTACTGATACGCTTACGGGAGGTGTCTAGTTCTTCGCTGGAGGCTTTGTTGGGGTCTACTAGGGATTTGACTTTAATCATTCCTAGTAGGTCTACGTCTACACCTAGTCCGAGTAGTGCTATTGCGACGTTCCGGTAGGCGGCAACGGCGTTGATTACGTCTTCTTCGTGTAGGCCTGTGACGCGGGCGGCTTCTTTTGCGGCGGCTTTAAGGATTGTTTTGTGGTTTGCCGTGTAGAACTCGCCGCGCTGTTTGGTGTTGCGTTTTCGTATTCCGTTTGGTAGTTCCCATTCTGGGTCTTCAGGCTTCCAGCTGGAACGGTTCTGTTTGTAGGCGTTTTCTACGATTGTGTACCCGTAGGGGTTGCGTAGTCGTGGCATTGGTGTTGTTCCTTATAGGCTGGGGTTGTTGTCGATGTTGCGGTATGAGAGTATGCCGTATTTTACGGATGTTTCAATGGTTTCTTTGATGCGTGTTTCGATGAATTTCGGTAGCTCGTTTGCGGGGGTGACGAACTTCTTGCCACGCTCGGGCTTGTCCTTGGTTAGGATGAGGGTTCCGTGGTTCCAATGAATCCACATACCTTTGGTGGCTTCTTCCCATTCTTGGATAGTTGCTTCGTAGTGTTCGGCGGACTGCGCGGGGGTTACGTCGTCAATTCCGGGAATGAAGAAGGGGGATACGTCTTGCTTTGCGGTTCCGATACCGAAGGGGGTTTCAAAGTTTACGGTTAGGTAGTTTACGTCTAGGTTTGGAATGTCTGAGTTTGTGAAGGTGGAAATCATGCACTTCAGCTGTTCTTCAGTCCTAGCCTTCAGTTCTTCTAGTCGTTCTTGTCGTGTTTCAGCTGGTAGCCTGTAGTGTCGTCGCTGTGCCTTGCTGGTTTCTGCTTCGTAGGTTGCGTTGAATGTTTCGCGGGGTGCTACTGCGGGTAGGGTTACGGTTACGGTGGGCATTAGGTGTTTGCCTTTCTAGGGGGTAATCATTGTATATGCACTAGTTTACCTGTTGTTTTATTTACCTCTCAAATGCAGGTAGAGCCGCAACATTTCCTGTTGCGGCTCTACACATGCATACCTTGCATTATTTGGGTTCCTATGGCAGGTGTACCGGTTGTTGTCGCTGGTTCTATCGTGATTTATCCCCGGTTCCCTGTAGTTAGGGTATCTGTCGGGCTGTTTGGCTAGACGGTTGGTACTTGCTCTTGTAGGACTTTTCGGTATTTATTTCTTGCTAACAGATTTTCTATAGCACTAGAGGCGGATGTGATAATCCGAAACAGCATCGACTGTGTCATTGTGGGCGATGATGATGATTTGTTGTGCGCCCATTGCGCCACGAATTGTTTTGACTGTGGCTTCTAGATTGTTTGCATCATAGGCTGTGAACGCCTCGTCTAGGATGAGTGCGCCCGAGCTCCCACCAAATACCTTAGACATGCTCAGTCCGATTGCTAGTGAGACTGCCGACAGCTCACCACCTGATAGTAGTGATGCTTCGCGGGTTTCACCTGAGCTGAAGTGTGCGTACACGTTGAAGTCTTCCGTGACGGTTACTCCAATGATTTTGCCGTTGGTGAATCCGGCAATGAGTTCTGAGGCGTATTTCGTGAGTGAGGGTAGGGCTTCTGCTCCGATGTCTGCTCGAAACTCTTTGAGTGCTTTCTCGACGGTCAAGATGAGTTCTTTTTCTTGGAGTAGCGACTCGTATGCTTTAGCTTCTTCTAGCTCTTTCGTGACCTGTGCTTGGAGTGCAACTTGTTTGGTTTTTGTCTCCGTGTGGGTGGCACTAATCTCGTAACCCTTCGCTACGTTAGTGGCGATTCCTTCGTCTAGCTTGGATAGTTTCTTTTCCTCTAGGTTGAGGGCGTGCTCGCTAACGTTGGGTGTTGCTTTGAGGGTTTCCTTGCATTGGGTTGCCTCGTTGTTAAGGGTTTGAGTTGCATTGAGTGCTCGGGCTCGTATTGAGTTATGGTTCTCAAGTTCGCGTGAAAGGCTCTCTACCTGCTTTGCATCTTGGTATACGGTATTTGCCGTATCGTATGCTGTTTCGGCTTGTGTGACCCGTTTCTGGGCTTTTGAGATGCCTTTGCGGGCTTCCGTAATGGTTGCCTTTGCGTTATTGAGTATCTGATACTTGTTGATAAGCTCTTGCGAGTCGCTGATTTCGTTACGCAATTCAGCTGATAGAGCCGTCTTGTCTCGAAGGTTTTGTGCAAGGCTATTTTTTTCGTTTTCGAGTAGTCGGATAGACTCTCGAAGTGCCCCCACAATCTTATCTTTATCTTTGATTACCTGGTCGCAGGTTGGGCATGTTCCATTGATGCTTTCAATCTGCTCAAGGGTGCCGCGTGCTTCCGGTAGTTTAGCTTGGCTAATTGCCGCTAGTTCACCGTTAAGCACCAGGATTTCTTGGTCTACTTGCTGTAGTTTATCCTGTGCCGCCTTGAGGGTTTCTTCAGCGTCTTTAAGCTCAATACCCCCCATAGAGTCAATGTACTCTTGAGCTTCTTCCACTTGCGCTTCTGCCGTACTTAGGGTGCTGTTCAGTGTGGCTAGATGGGCGCGTGCCGCATTTAGCGACTCTAGCTTGCTGTTGTACATGGCTTCGATGGTGCCGAAGTTGATTGCTTCGCCGCCTGCTTTTTGAATCCTTTGAGAGATTAGGTCTGCTTGTTCTTTGGCGTTTGCGGCGGTTTCTTTAGCGTCTTTGATACGCTCTTCGATTGCTTCTAGTCGAGCTTCAGTGTTGGTGCGTACCGTGTAGTGCTTGCGCATCTCTTCAACTTTGAGGGACTGCTGTTTCTTCTCATTGTTGAGGGTACGGTAAGTAGACCTTAGCGTACTTAGTTTTTCTGCTAGGGTCTTCTCTGCTTCTGTTAGCTCTGCTAGGGTCTTCTGGTGCGCTTCAATTCCGGCACGGTCTACTGTCTTTGAGTCTAGCTCCCTCTTGTTTGCTAGTCGGTTAATTCGACATTCTTCTAGGGCGTGCGAGTTTGCGGTGATTCCTGCCAACTCTTCAAAGATGCTCCTGCGCACTTCCGGCTTAGCGTCAATGAAAGCGTCGGTGTCTTTTTGACGGAAGAACGCTGTTGCCAGGAAGACGGTAGGGCTTACCCCAATGGTCTTTAGGATACCTTCTTGTGCTGATTTGACGGAGGGGCCTGCTAGGTGACGTTCTGTTCCGTCTTCTTCGATTTGGTAGATGTCACATTGCACTGTGGAACGGTAGTTCATGGTGCGGGTAACCTTGTAGGTTTTACCACCTGTAATGTAGGTTACGGATACGGTGGTGGGTTCTTCTTTGGGGGTATTTTCTCGGCGTAGTTCACCGTTTTTACGTACCCCGTTAGGGCGTGTTCCGTATAGTGCCCAGGGTACAGCGTTCACGATTGAGGATTTGCCGGAGCCGTTGCTTCCGGTGATGTTTGTGATTGCTTGGTTAGCGATTTCTACGGTGAGCTTCTTGTGTGTTCGGAAGTTCTGAAGCTCAATCTTTTTGAGAATAATGTCTGTCATTGTTGTTTAGCCTTTGCGTTATGCATGTTCGTTACATATATTGTACATGTTGTAGGGATAGGTTTGGCGGGGCACCTTACTGTGGGTTAGGTGCCCCGCCAAATTTTGTGGGTTTAGTTAGCGCTGGGGGTCGCTGTGGTGGGTGCCGCCTGGCTTTGTAGTGTTCCTACGATAATCTCTTCGATGGTTAGGCTAAAGCCGTCGAGCTTCCACTGGTTATCCTGGTATATCATGAGCACATCTACAGGAACCTTGGTTGCGGTGTAGACGTTTTGCGGAATGTGGACTACACCGTTTTCGGGTTGTGCGTCACAGCTGTTGATGATTGCCTGTTCAGATACGGGCTTAATGTTGCCTGCCCCGCCCATGCTTTTACTTAGCCCGTCTGCTAGGTAGATGACGGCAACCATGCTTGCTTGGCGTGTCGCTTCGTCACCACCTACGATGGTGTCTTTCAGTACGGCGGGTACATTGTCGTAGTTACCTTCGGCTACTTCTTTAGCGAGCTGGTCAGCATCTTTGACGTTCTTGTTCACATTGGGTGTGTTTGCGATTGCCTGGAAGATTTCATTCAGCTTGTTTGTGGCATCTATCTTCATAGTTTTAGCGTCTGTACCTGTTAGGGTTCGCGTGATTTGCTGTGTCACCTGCTGTGTGGCGGCGGGGGTGCTGTTTTGGTTGTTCTTTACCGGGAGTACGCCGGTAAATGCGAGGGTTCCTACTAGTGCTCCGCCTGCAATGGTTGCAATGAGGTGTGTTGCTACGGTTCGGGTGCGGGGCTTTTGTTCGTCTAGGTTTACTTCGGTAACGTTGCTCTTGCTTTCGGTGGTCATTGTTTTGCTTTCTTGGGTCGTGTTGTGGCTAGGAGTATGCAGGCGAGTATGCACCAGCTGATGATGAAGCTTGAGAGTATGATTACCCCTCGTGCTTCGTATAGGTCGTGCATTAGCGGAATGTTGTTTGTTGCATTTCCGGTTTGGGTCGTGTTTATGACTTCCAGGATTCCGCTGTTGATGACTTGTTCGTATCGTGAAGCGTAGTCGTTTATTGTGGCGGTGATGATGAAGGGTAGGGCAAAGAACAAGGCGGAGAAGGTGAGGGCTAGGATTCCGGGGGTGCGGTAGCCCTCGACCTTCTCGCTAGGGTTGGGTTGCTTTACCTGCTTTTTCTGTGTCTGCTGGATGATTTGTTCAGCTTGATTTGCAGTTAGCTTACTTCCCATTCCGTTGTTCCTTTAGGTTACTCTTGCTTGATTTGGTTAATGCGCTTCTTGAAGGCTGTTGCTAGTTCTAGCTGATAGCTTGCCGGTGCGTTCGATAGCTCGGTTAGTGTTGGTGTACCATCTTCAGCGGCGGCTAGAGCATTGAGACATTCTTCGGCTAGTCCCGGTGCTTTGCTGTTGATTCCTGCGTCTAGGATAGCTAGGGTTAGGGCGGTTGAGATTGCAGGGTCACGTTCTGTGTCTTGTGCCGGGTCTAGGTTGTGGGTTACACGTTCGCGCCCGTTTTCTTTCCAGACCAGCTCTTCGAGGGTGCGTGTCTTAACCCAGTTTTCGTTGGCTTCTTTATGGGTTAGATATTCGCTTAGGGGTAGCCCCATCTTCTCTGCAAGAACTTCATCACTGTACCTTGTGCCTGGGTTGTCGCCGCGCTCTTCGAGGAGTTCACGAACTGCCTGTTTGCGTTGGCGCTGGAAATTGGCTAGGTCATCACCTAGCGTGTGGCTCGGTAGGTCGTTTACCCAGCTGGTGATGGTTGTGGCGATGTATCCTGCTAGGGGCGCGCCGCTTGCTTCGTTGAACTTGCTGATTGCTTCGGCAACAAGTACGGCGAAGTATGAGTCTTGCTCTTCACGCCCCTTACCCAGATAAACGTCAATCGTCTCCCTATGTGAAGGCTGTAGGAAGCTCTTTGCGAACATTGTGTAGAACTGGACGATGCCTGCATAGAACGCGGGGTCTAGGTCTGTTGCTTCACGCCTAAACGCGGGGTATGAGACACGGATTTTAGGCGCTAGGTTTGCTTCTTCTAGAACTTCCTTGATGATGGTCTGTGCTGGTTCAGGTGCGGCGGCTCGAACAATGATACGCCCTCCGCGCCCTGTGGTCACGATACCGATTCCTTCTAGCGCTTTACTGAGCGGGTTAATGATTGTGGGTGTAGTCTTGAAGGATAGGTTGGCTACTGTCTTGAGTGGCGCTTGACTGAAGCCTTCAGTTTCGGTTAGTCCACCGTAGAATCGGGCGGGCAGGTTCTTTTCAATGAGCTTTGTTTCTAGGGGAATGTTGTTTACTTCGTGCCATTCCCTGACGGCTTGACCTGTCATAGCGTAGGACTCGGTGTTATTCGCCTTGTATGCTTTGCCCTTTTCTACGTGGCGCTTCAACCATTCTTCAGCTTCGGCATAGATTTCGGGGTTTCGTTTGATTTCTATTTTGCCTGCTGTGGTTTCTACTAGCTTTTCGGGGGTGATGAGGATTCCGTCACTGAATCGGATTGCCCACCTTTCCTTGATGGGTAGTGCTCGAAATTCACTGTTGCTGTATAGGGCTTCAATCTTGAGTAGTCGGCTGTCGTATTTCTGTACCATGCGTGTTTAGTCCTGTGTGTGATTAGTGTTGATGGGTGTGTAGGTGTCGTTGGGGTTCGGGGTTACTGGTGTTGTGTAGTAGCCTGTAGTGTAGAGGTCACTGATGATTCCGCGTAGGGCTTCGAGGCGGGCTGTGTCTTCGTTGTGACCTGCAAGCGTGAATGGGGTGAAGGGCGGGTCAATCTTGATAGTGTCTTCGGTTGTGTTGATAGAGACGCACCCTAGTGTGTTGTCAATGTCCGGGTTGTTTTCTCGGAATACTTTAAGCGTGTTATTGAGGGTTTCTTGGACGGTGTATTTAGGGATGCTGTATTGGTCTATGGATGTTACATATAGGTATAGTTCATTTTGCTTCATATAGTAAATTGTATGCGTTTGTGTGATACACCGCAAAGTCACCTATTGCCCCTGTTTTGCTTACGGTATAGAAGAAGACCGCAACTGCCGTAGTTAGCGGTTGCGGTCTTCTTTCCTGTTAGAGTGCCCAGTATGTGCTTCCAGTGATAATTAGAGCTGTTAGAGAAATACCTATGATTGTTGCCACTATTTTGTGTGTGGCAACCCAGCGGGCGGTTTGTGCCGTTTTCTTCTTGAACCATGCTTTACTGAAGGTTTGGTGCTCTTCGCGTGTGTCTTCGTCCTTGTATGCGGCGAGCACGGCTTCCATTGTGACGTATAGTTCTTTGGCGACTTGTGGCGTGAGGTCGAAACCCATGCCGTAGATTTCTCCGCTTTCTGGGTTCTTGTCGATAATGTCGAAGTGTGGCGGTTTCTTGTGTAGCTTATTGCTACGGATGAGTGCGCCTTCTACGTTGTCTTCGTTTTCGTAGAGCCCTGTTAGCCTAAATGCTGGTGGTTCTGGTGGTGGGGGCGGGTCTTCTAGGATTGCTTTTTTAACGGTGTTGATTATTTCACTCATGGTGTTTGCCTTTAGTTGTCGGTGGGGACTATACGGCCTTCTTTGGTGAATCCGTCTACCTGTGAGTCAGCGTATGCCGCTGAGTCGAAGTTCGCCCATGTTGCGAGTAGGTACTGCTTATTCCCTGATTGGTTGTAGGCGTACCATTTGCCGTTGCTTTCGATTATTTCGATTGTTAGCGTTGCTACGTGTTCTTTGGTGAGAACAGCGAAGCCGCCGTCTGAGCCTACACCGTCTGCTTCTTGGACTCGCACCGTTTCCTTGGAGGTGAAGTCTACTTGTGCTGTTGCTTTGCGGTAGGTGGTGTCGTTGCCACCAATGTAGTATTCGCCTTTAGGTTCTACGTAGACTTTGGGGGTTCCTTCGATTTGGAAGGTGGGTAGCCTTTCGTCTAGTAGGTATGATTCTTTGTTCCAGTGTGCTACGTCATCTGATTTGTAGTAGATGGGTGAGCCTTCCCAGATGCTTGCGCGTACTGACTTGTATGCGTCGGTTCGTGTCCTTATATAGTTTTCGTAGCCTTTGGTGCGGCTCTTCACTAGGTATCGGACGTTCCTGATGGTTGCCGGGGTTAGCTTACTGCCGTCTACTCCGAAGTTACCTGCTTGGGTGATGAAGTTGGTCAGCATGGTAGTGATTGCCTGCTTGTCCTCATCGGACAGGTCGTAGGATAGTACGGGGGTTTCCTTGGTTGTTGCCGGGGTTTCCCAGGGGCGGGCTACTGCTAGGTAGGTTCCGCCTGTTACTGTCGCTACGATACCTGCACCGATGAGGATTGCTTGGCGGCGGGTAACGGGCTTGTTTTCTGCCGGTTCTGTGTTTTGGATATTGTCTGTCATATTTCTATGCTATCAGTACTTGTTTATCCGACGTGACGGTAGACTTTGTATTTCTGCCCGATGAGGTCGGTCAGGTCTTCAGACCAACGGTGCTCAACCGGGTAGATTGCGCCTACTTCATTTCGCCATGATGCTTGAGCCACAGAGGGCTTGCCGTTGTGGTCGCCAATGAAGATTGCGGTGTGACCATATGCTCCACCAGCACCACCTGAAATGAGGATGTCTCCCGGTTGCAGGTCGGAACGCTTGCCGGTGACTTCTTTCCAGTGTGAAGAGTGGGCGTAGTAGTCTGCCTGTGTGCCGGTAGCACCCCAGGGGATGTCCGGGTCTACAGTGTTCTTAACTACTGTTGCGACGAACCTGTCACAGGATGCATACAGTGATTCCGCACCTGGGGTTTCCGTGTAAGTATCCTTGCCACCCTTTTCTTCCGCTTTTTTCTTTGCGTCCCTGTATGCAGGCTTAGCGTTATGAACGCCGTCGGGGTCTGAGAACGGGTTCACTGGAATGTTTTTCGCCTCGTCTGGGTTGTTTGAGTCCCATGCAATACTCTTTGCAAGCTCGACGATACCGGACATGTCTGCTGAACCACTGTTACCCAGGAAGCATGAGCCGCCGCCACTTGATAGTGAACTATTGCCGCCTGCTTTCATGCCTGGTTTGAAGCTTTTTGCGAAGTCTTCACCGAAGCTGATTCGCCTTGGCATGTTCGGTACACCTGAACGCTCGAAGCTGTCGTGGAAGATTTTCACTAGCTCAGCAACACTCTTTGAGTCGTCGGTGAATCCGTTAGCTCGTAGGGCGGCACCTTCGGGGCCTTCTAGCTCTTGCTTCAGGTAGTCCATTTGGATTCCGAGGTCTGACCAGTGGGAATTGTTGGCTTTGGCGAACTCTGCTAGGCGGGTTCGTCGTTCACCGTCCCACTGGGCGAAGCCTACAGCTTTTCCGTACACTCCGCCTAGTGCAATGATTTCGTCGTTGCTCATCTTGGAATTTAGGCCTGAGCCGCCCTGGGTTAGGGTTGAGTCGAAGCCTGATTCCTGTCCGAAGTTACCCATGAGTCCGGCTATCATTTTGGTGCTGAAGGTTTTTCCACCCCAGTCGCCTTCAAATTTTGTTGATGATAGCCAGGTTCCTACGTTTTGGACATTTTCTTCTGGGTTGTCACTGTGTTTGAGTCCTGATTTGCCTCCACTGCCGCCTTGTGAGATGCCGTAGCATCCGTCAGCGTTCTCGTTTTTTCCCCATACTTGCATGGCGGGGACACCGCCCACTAGCCCAACGAGGATAAGTAGGACTACGCCTAGTACTACCCATGTTGTCGGGCTAGTGAGCGCACCGACAGTGGTGCTGGTTGCGGCTCCGATTTTCTTTCCGGTGTCTACTACCTTTTTGGTGGTTTCTGCCGCTTGTACAGCTTTCTCTGTTACTGTCTTTTGTGGTTGTGGCGGTGTCTCTTCCATTGTTTTTATTATTCCTTATCTAGCGGGTTCCTTGGCGTTACGTCCTCTGTTTGAGGTTTTGGTGCCGGGGTGGTAGCTTCCGGTTTAGGTGCTACCGGTTTGCTGGGTGGAATGATTACTTTCTTTGGTTCAGGTTCAGCGTTGCGCTTGAACGGGTTCTTTACCTTCGGTTGGGGGAAGATATTGTTTTTTGGCTCCGGCTTAGGTTCCGGTTTCGGGGCGGGCACACCTTCTACCTTTTCAGGTTTGGGTGCTACTGGCTCCGGTTTTGGTGCCTTTGGTGCTGGTTGAGGTTCCGGTTTTTTAGGCTGTGGCGTTTCAGCCTTCGGTTTGGGTGTTTCTTCCACTTTCTGTTTAGGCTTTTCTACCTGTTCCTTTTTGGGCTCTTCGGGCTTTGCTTTAGGTGCTGGCTCGTTGAGCTTTTCAGGCTTTGGTTCTGGCGCCTTTTCAGGTTTGGGTTGTGGAGTGGGCTTCTTTTCCTCTACCGGCGGGGTTGGTGCTTGGTGTGCCGGGGCGCTTTCTTTTTGTTGTGGTGTTTCTTCTTGCTTGGGTTCGGGTGTGTTTTCCTTTCGTTGCGGTGTTTGGTTAGGTGTTATTGGAGGCTTGGGTGCCTCGAATGGTGCCTGTTTCGGGTTCGGTACCGGTACTTCCTCCGGCTTCACCTTTTCATTGTTTTGTTCAACGTTTTCTGTAGGTGAAGTATTTCCCTTGTTATTAGCGTCCGGTTTCGGGTCGTTAATAGGTTTAGGGGTCGGTGCGACTTCCTCTGTTTCCGTTACAGGTTCCGTTATGGGTTCCGGCTGGTTTGGCTCAGGTGTGTGCGGTATAGCCCTCGGGGGTACGATTTCTATCGGTTCCGTGGGGGCTTTATCGCCACTGTCCTGGTTTCCGCTTTCAGTGTTTCCATTATTGTCCTTGTCCACTGTGTTTAGTGGCTTAGTGGGCGGGTTCACGTCGTCTAGCGGGTTCTTGGGTGGCTTATTTCCAGTGTTACCACCGTCGGTGTCGCCACTGTTTCCATTACCCGTGTTTCCGTCGCCTGTGTTTCCACTACCGGTACTACCGCCGCCAGCGGGAGGTGTGTTGTCACCGCCAGTGTTTCCATCACCGCTGGGAGGTGTGTTGTCACCGCCGCCGCCGGTTTGCTCATCGTCGTCAGATTCGCCGCCCAGTGGTCGCTGTGCCGGTGAGAAGAAGCCGAGTCGGTTGATGTTAGGTGCCTGCATGGTAGAGGGGCTAACAAACTTTTCCTTATCCTCAGCGAGGAACTTCTCAAGCGCCTTTTCCTTTGCTTCCTCAGCGGCGACACGTGCAATGTCGGGTGACAAGCCGCGTGCAACTGACTCATGTAGGGTGCGCTTGTATACAGCATCGGCTCGTTGAGCGGCTTTAAGCTCGTGAGTCTTATCTACTTTTCCTTGCAGGTTAAGACGTGAGATGTTGTCCGCATTGTATGTTTCAGTTTCAGCTTGGATAGCTTTAAGGTCTGCATCTCGGGCGGCTTTAAGCTCGTCTTCGATTGCGCGCTTATCTTTGCTTAGCTGTGGGTCAAATTGGAACATCTCGTTCAGCTCAGCACCGTATGCTTCACGCTGTTCTGGTGTGAGCTGGTCTGTTAGGTTGCGCCTAAGAGTACGGATTGATTCGTATTCTTTAGTTGCTTCGGTTACCATCTTTTCGTCACCACTGAGTGCACCGATGTTCTTCTTGTGGGAAGCGGCACGTAGTGCTTGTTCCGCACGGTAGAGGTTTGCGAAGGTGTTACGTGCCTTTGCGTCTTCGGGGTCGATGCTTAGACCCTCGAACTCTAGAACAACTCGGTTGATGTTCTCATAGGTGCGTTTCACGTCGCTTGCTACCGCGTTTGCGTCTGCAATAGATGAAGACGCGACGGCGGCGGCTTTACCGACCTCTTCTTGACCGTATTCTACACTGTCGTTGGCTACCTTGTAGTCGGACATGAGGTTTTTGAGCTCGCTGTTTTCAATGTCGATAAGGTGCTTGATTTCCTCTGCGTTTTTGGCGCGGAGGTTCTGCCTTGTACGAATCATTGTTGCGCGGGCGCTGTCTGGCTTGCGTGTAAGGATGTCATTTTCTACGGCTATCTTACGTCCATCGCTCATGTTCTTGCGTATAGACCTGACAAAGCCTGCCTTCTTTTCGGTTTCAGGGTCGATGACTGTCTTACGGTTGCGCCATGCTTCACGGACATTTGCTGAGCCGAGTGCGCCGAATACGTTGCTTCGGATTGCGGCGGGCATGTTGTTCTGTGAGAACACGTTGTTGAGTCGTCGGCTGATGCCGCCGTTGTCCCAGGGGTTTGCGTTGCTAATCATTGATAGGATAGCGGCGCGGTTCTTCCATAGGGCGAAGCCTAGTAGGAAGTTGAAGACTGAGACGAGTAGCATCTCGTCAATGGTGTCGATTACAGCTGATAGGATGATGACTGATACTGCTAGGGTGACGCTGTACATGATGTATGATGCGACACAGACTAGTAGGAACCAGAAGTATTTCTTTGCGACTCGTGAACCCCAACCCTTAATGAGCCATGCGAGCATGATTAGGGGTAGGAAAATCATCATCACGGACACAATGAACATCTGTGCAATGACCATGAATGAGAAGATGATGAGGATAACACCAATCGGCACGAAGGTAATCATTGCGATGGTGGTCACGAAGAAGCGGTTGAAGCCTGAGCCCCAGCTGTATGTCCAGGTGTTCCACAGGTTGTCGTCTGCTTGTAGTACGGCGATTAGCTTGTACCAGTTTTGGTCGATTCCGTGGTCTTTGGTGCGTGCGTTATCGTCTATCTGTGCGTTGGTCTTCAGGTAGAGCTGATATGCGGCGAGGTTGCAGACCTTGTGGCTTCCGCTTTCAAGCTTGAGGGTCTTGTTGCGGTAGTCTTCGGGTTTGCCTGCTACCTTGAGGGGTACGCAGAATGTGTCGGGGTCTACTTCAGCTTTTTTGATTGCTTCAGCAATGGTGGGGTCTTTGACATCTAGCTTGGCGAAGGGTCGTCCGAACTGTGCGCGTGCGTAGGGGTCTAGGCGAACGGCACGCCAAATGGTGCATGTCATGGAGTTTACGGACAGTACTAGTTGGTCGCTTGCGCTAATGTCATTTGCTGTTGATTTGCACATTGCTGACGCTTCGGAGGTGTTTCCGGTTTGCTTGTCAGCGCCGGTGTTTTCGTCTCCTGAGCTACTGCTTAGGCTGAGTGCGTAGCCGCCAATGGTTTGCATTGCTTTCAGGGGTAGGCTTGCCATTAGGCCTGCGTTGAGCATGAGGGCGGTGCCTACTACTAGGGTGGCGATTACGTGCAGAACAGCGGTGATGCCTTCACGTACTGCATGGTTCACGAATACTTGCTTGAAAGCCCAGACGAGAGCGGCTACCGTTGTGATGAATACTAGCGGTATGTAGAAGTTGTGGTAGAGCTTACCGATAACGCCTTTATCGTGTTCGCCGTCGCCGCCAGTGATTTTGGGTAGGTTGAGGACGCAGTTAGTGTCTTTTGCGTCTGAGCAGATTGTTGAGGGGCTGTAGGCGATTAGGAGGATGTTCTGTGCAAAGTCGTAGAACATGCCGGTTAGACCGTTCATGCCGTCTGCCATGAGGTTAAGGATGCCGCCGCTTAGGATGGTGTGTACTGAGCGTAGGCCTTTGAGCTTTTCGCTATCCTTGTTGATGGTCTTGGGGGCACCGGTCATGCGGTCAGGGTCGGCGCTAACTGTCCAGTCGTCGCCGTCACCTTCACCTTCGTAGTTTACGAACTCCAGGGTGCTACCTACGGCTTCTTTGAGGGTGAAGATACGGCCTTCTTTGTTGGGTAGCTGGATTACGTTGAAGCTACCTTCCCAACCGGCGGTGTTATTCATGCCGTATCCGAGGCTTTGGGCACCACCAAAGATACCCATCGCGCCTGCGTGGGCTGTTTCGGTTTTGGTGATGGTTGGCTGGTTGGTGCCGGGTGCGATTGTCACACTCTTAGCGTTGCCGCCGGTTGCGAATATGTAGGCGGCTAGTAGTGCTAGGAATCCGAGCATGATAGCTACAGCCAGGGGCGGCTTCTTATGCTTTGAAGCTTCCTTACTGGCTGGCTTGTCAGTGAGTGTGGCGTTTGGTTTAGCCATAGGTGTTTCTCTCTGCTCTTGCGGGTTTACGGTTGGGTCATCTCCCCTTAATATAGCTTTCCGCCCCTATTGTCGGTGGTGACTTTAGGGGCGGTTAGCTTGTTGGGGTTACTTGCCGCAGGTTGCGATGCCTTCGGCTAGTTTGTTTTTGTCAGCTTTGGTGATGCTGATGTCATATTTTTTGGCGGTGTCAATCCAGATTTGAGAGTATCGGCATTGTTCGCTTTCGCGTGGCATGTACTCTGCTGGGCCTTTCGCACCTTTACTAGTGTTGGAGGTTGCTGAGGTTGCTAGGAGCTGGGACGTATCGTTTGCGAACGCTACTTTCTTTTCCTGGTTCCAGTCTTTACCGCCGTGTGCCGCCGCGTACTTGAGCGGGATTACGTGGTCAATCTGAATTTTGCTGATGGGGGTTGTTGCTTCACCCTTCTTTACGTCGGTGATTGCTCCGTCGTAGGGGCTTACCCAGATACCGCCTGCGATAGCGCATGAGTCAGGGTTGCCGTCTTTGGTTACGACGTTCACGCCTTGCGCTTTGAGGACTTGCACTCGGGTGTTGCATTTTTCGCCGTCAAGCTTTGACCATACACCCCATTCAGCACGGTTATATGCGGGGTCGTCTACAGGGTTGGCTATCTTGACATCTTCAAGCTTCTTCGTATATGTGTCTACGATTACTGCTTTATCAGCCTGTCCGCCTGCTTGCCCGTTTGCCCCGTTTGCGCTTCCGCTTTGGTTGGTGTTTACCTTACACTCTTTGCTCTTGTCAAGGGTGCCTGACATGATGCAGTCGCCAATGTTGTTACTTCCTGTGGTGAGGTAGTACATCATTGCGGTGTGCGGGTTGGTGCTTCCGGTTTTGGATGCCGCGTACAGGTATAGTCCGCCGAAGATTAGGACGGCGAGGGCGGCGGCAAGGATGATGTTTTTGAATGAGCCGTCGCCTTGTGCGTTTGGTTTGGCCATGTTCTTTTAATCCTTTCGGGTTCCGTTAGGTGCGGTTCCTCTTCTTTGCTCGCAGGTCGATGCTGTCGCCTACTTCGGATACGAAGTTGATTCCTAGTAGACCTGAGAACTGTTGTGATAGGATGTGGTTATTTGCTTTGCCGCCTACGAATAGTGATGAGCCGGGGATTGCGGATAGGTATAGGCCTAGCTGTGCGTTCCTGTCCCATAGTAGGGTGATGTTTTGTGCTTTGTACTGTTGCTTCAGCTTTGCGTATTGCTCTTTGAGTCCACTGACGGTCTTGCTGTACACGCGGATGTGGAAGCTTCCCCTAACCCAGGGCGTTCCGTCATGCGAGTTGAGGTAGAGCGCCTTTTCTAGTAGGCTTCGGGCATCTTGTAGGCTTGTGATTGCCTGGTCGCCATAGTTTTGGGTGTTCTCGTCTGCGTATTGGATGTTTCCTGCTTCGTCGTTTTGCAGTTTTTCCTGACCGGTGAAGTTTGCCGCCATTTCGGTTGCGGGGACGATTGCCATACGCGCGAAGAAGCTTGCTTCGTCTACGGCGTATTTAGCTGTTTCTGCTAGTGGCTGTACGTGTGGGAACTCTAGGATTTCTGGCAATTGTTTGATGGTGAAGGTTGCAACGTAGTTGGTTGATTCACCGTCTAGGTATTCCTGCTTGATTTTCAGGTACTTGTTTTTGCTGTTATCGATAGAGTGTACGTACTCGTGTGCTAGTTCTGCTTCGCCTACTCGTAGTCCTTCGTCAATGTCTAGTTCGAGTGCTCCTTCGCCGGGGTTGAGGATTGCTTTTGTTACGAGCATGATTTCGTCTCGGCTTAGGGGTTCGCAGTGTAGGGCGCTTAGGCGTAGCGCTCGACCTACTTCTCGTTCGCGTTGTGATGCGTTGAGGATTTCTAGGCGGGTAACGTTGTCGGTGTATGCGCCTACTAGTAGGGCGTAGTTTTTGATGATTTTTTCAGCTTCTACGCCGGTTTCGATGATGTTTTTCTTGAGCTGACTGTCTTCTTTGATGTTCACTTCTTCGGATTCGTCTTCGGTGAAGCTTTTAGTGAAGTCGCGGCGGTCGCCTAGTTTCACGCCGAGGTATGCGTGGTGTTCTAGGTAGTTGTGGTTGTCGAGCCATTCTTTTTGCCTGCGCATGATTTCATCATATTTGGGGTTGTTGATGCTTTGTGCGTGGTTGTAGGCGGTCGCGATGACACCTTCCGTGTCGGTTGGTGTTGGGATGGTGAATGGCATGATGTGGACGGTGCCTGCCATGCCGCCTAGTGTGGTGAGGCTTGCGTATGCTTCTGAGGCTTGGGTGATGAGCCGGGTTTTTGAGTCGATGGATTCAAAGTCGTATTGTGCCGCTGACATGCGGTAGAACGCCCATACTTCGTATTCGGTAAAGATGATGTTCTTTACGATTGCTTTCTGGGGTAGGTTGAGGCGGCGGGGGTTGCGTCCACGGGTGGTTTTTGATAGGGGTGCCTCGCCTGCAAGTTTCTTTAGGGGGTTGGTGAGACGTACTTGTGCCATTGGGGTACCTTTTTAATATCCTTGTTGTGTTTCTTGTACGGTTGCGTTCTTTGGGATGCAAACCGGCGGGCTGTGACTTATTTGTATAGTCATAGCCCGCCGGTGATGTTTCTCTATCTACTTATTTAGTAGTCGTATTAGCTACCATGAGCCGTTAGCGGCACCTTGGAAGCCGCCCTCAACTGCCTTACCACCTGCCTGGGCGATAGCTGAGTTCTCACCTTCTTGAATCTGATTGACGAAGTACAGTGAAATGAAGGTGACACCTAGTAGGGCGAGGAACATAATCATCATACGCACGTTACCGTTCTTAGCTGTCCAGAACACGGCAACGAGTGCGAACAGTGCGACTGCACCGAGGATGCTTAGTCCGAGTGCTTTAAGTGAGACTGCCGGTAGCAGTACTGGTAGTAGTGGTAGTAGTGTGCTTAGTATCATGTTTTGTAGATACCTTTCAAGTGTTTCTAGTTATTAGTTGCAATGTTTGTGGTATCCGCGTCGTACACGTAGGGTGTAAGGTTGGAAACCAGGTACTTTCCGTTGCCTTGTGGGTCTAGTGTGACTAGGTATTCCACGGGGTAGGAAATACTTTGCTTTGCGCGTTCATTAGTGTCTATATCAGTGGTGCCGCCCACTTCATCAATTAGGGTTACCTTAACCTTAGCGATGATTTGTCCGTTATCCTGCTGGTATGCGGTGTAGCTAATGTCGCTACTATTGATGGTGTAGGCACCTGATAGACCCACTGAGGCAAAGTTAGCCTTCTTGGTGTTGGCAATGAACTGGTCGAGGTCACCGTGCTTGTCAGGGCTTGCTACCATGTATGCTTTGAAGAAGCCGCTGAGGGTGTTGGTGATGTCTTGGCTGTTCTGGATTTTACTGCCAGGAATGTTCTTGGGCTGGACTAGGTTCTGTGACCTTCCCATGATGGATGACGGGACAATTGACGGGTTGGGGGTTGCAACATAGTATTTGCTGGTTGCACTGTCGTAGCCGATGGTCACCGATAGGGTGATTTGCTTGAGCTCGTCGGTTGTGTTTCCGTTTGAGTTCGCGGCTTTGGATGCGTTAGCGATACTGTTATTGCTACCTACGGTTGCTGGCTTCACTAGGGCGGTTACCCTGTAGGTCATGAGCGCCGGGTTTGCGTGTGGGATTACTCGCACTACGCGGGGGGTGCCGATGACTTGTTGGCTTACGTTGCTGGTGCTTGTGCGTCCTGCAACTGTTCCGCTTGTAGTGTTTTCTGCTAGTGTGTCACCTGATAGGTACCAGCTGAGTTGTTTGTCGGATGTTTCGTCGGTTTTTAGGGATAGGTATGATTTGACGAATCCGATAGCGATGTCTTCACCGGCTTCACGGTTGAACCCGTTGATTCCTGCTTCCTGTCGTACTACGCTTGCGATGTCTGCCCTTGTGAGCTGTTTAGGTTGCGTGAGTAGCACGATGATAGGGGTTAGGATGATGAGGATTGCTGTTACGATAGCCCCGATTGCCCAAGCCTTCGTCCACTTCTTACCGTCACGCTTTACTTTGCGTGTGCTTAGTGCGTAGGTTTTACCTGCGGTGTTGTCTGTTACGCTGGGTATTTCTGTGTCGTTGAAGGTTAGGTTTTGTTTGGCGGCGGGTATTGGTTTGACTTTTATTTTATTGTCTCCGCCGGGCTTCCTGATGTTAATCCCCATCGGTGGGCTCCTCATTGGTTACGTTAAATCGGTCTTGAACACTTTGTGCGATTACTCCGTGTCGTGTTCGGGGTTTCGGCTTAGGGCGTTCCCTGGGCGGTAGTGCCTGCGGCTTGTTTTTGTTTGCCCTTGGGTTAGCTGGGACTTCAGGTTCAGGTTTAGTGTCACCTGCCACTTTAGTCTCCGCTACTATAGCAGGCTGTTGCACTGTAATTTTTGGTGCTTGCCTTACTGTTCCAGGCTTCTTGACAGTTTGGGGTGCAGGCACTTTATGTGGTTTTACCGGTTCAGGTTCTACAGTTTCTTGTGCCTGTTGCGGCTCTTGCCTCTTAGGTGTTGTGCCTGGTTTCTTAGGCTGTCGTGTTTCTGGTTTTGCGGGTGCTATTTTGGGCTCTTCGGCTGGTTTGGTTTCGCTTTCTTCGATAGTTGTTGGTGTTACCGGCTGTGCCTCATCTTCCAGGGGTGGTAGGGTGTGTGGCTTTGCTGGTGGTAGTGTCCCTTCGGGTGGTGTGGCTGGTAGTTTGGTGAGTACTTCTTTCGGGTGTACTACGTGTACTTTCTTGCCGTTGTAGATTAGCTTGTCACACCTATCTTTGGGGTCGTACTCGGGGGTGCGTCGGATAATCATTGCCTCGGTGTAGTACTCGTTGTTCTCCGGGTTTGGTGCGCGGAGGTTGATGAGTTCTCCCTTGGGGATTCGAGGTTCTGTTGTCCTGTATTCGCGTTTTGAGTAGCGGCGCACGTCGTCCCAGCGGATGAAGTTTTTCCACCATACGAGGTCTGTGTTTGCGTAGACTTCGTAGACGGTTTTTTCTACTTCACCGGCGATACCTGAGATGATTTCAGCGTTGGTGGTGCCTTTCATGCCGGGTAGAACGATAATGGTGTTGGTGTTATCCATGAGGGATTTGAGTCCTTCGATGCCGTTCTTTTCGGTAATCTGGCTTAGGCTTTGCTGGCCAAGCTGTAGACCAATTTTTGATTGGCGTGCTTTTTCTAGGATGCCGTTGAGGGCTACTAGCGGCACTGACTGTGCCTCATCAAAGAATACTTGAATGAGGTTGCTTGTCTTTTGCTTGGTGCGGCGGTGAGCTGATAGTGCGGTAATGATGCTGGTCAGCATCTTGCCGAGGTACTCACTGGTTTCTTTCTCAGAGTCCGCATTGAAGTCGAACAGCACGATTGCTGTTGGGCTTTCGGGGTCTGTGATGAGGTCGAGGTCAATGAATGGTTCACCGTTGGTTGGGTAGCCTATCCACGCGCCGAACGATGAGTTGATGACTGTTTCGATGTTGCCTCGGGGGGTTGTCCAGGATTCTTTGATGGTTCCTGATTTTCCTTCGAGGATTCGTCGTTGCAGTTTTTCGCCGGTTTCGTTGCCTGCTGGCAGGTTATTTGCTAGGGCTTCGGGGTGTACTAGTGCGCTGTGGAATAGTCGGAATGGGCCTCGGTTCCAGACTAGCCCTGCTTTTTCGATGTCTTCTACGAAGATTCGGTATTGTGCCGGGTCTTCTTCTTTAAGATTTTTTGCGTACTCTTCTAGCTCTTCTACTGAGTTCACGAGGACTTGCAGGGTGTTACGCACTTCGTTCTTGTATTTCTGTGCTTCTTGCTTGTATTCCTGGAAGTCGAGGACTAGTCCAACTTTTTCTGAGTTTGTGAGGTTGGAGAATGGGTCGATGAACGCTTGGCCGTAGGGGTTGTAGTCGTTATCGTATCGTCCTGTGTGTGGTGTTTTCTGTGTGAAGTGGTAGAAGGCGATTCCTTCGTCGCCGCTGTATTTGGCTAGTTTGCGTGCTAGGTCTAGGTCGGATTTCATGTTCACGACAATGCTGGTGATGCCTAGCTTTGCATTTACCCTGATTTGGCTTTCGGTGGTGACGGTTTTACCGGAACCGGGTGCACCGATGATGAGGACGTTGCGGCATACTTCTGATGTGGTGAAGTATTCTACTACGCCTTTAAGTTCATCAATTCCTAGTGCGATACCGGCGGGCGCGTTCTTGCCTAGCTCACCGGGTAGTACGAAGTTTGCGCCTGACTCTAGTTTTTGTTCGAGCTTCTTCTTTTTGATTCGGCTTGTTAGGGTTGGGCGGTACTGGAATTTGCGTTCTGACATCCAGTGGTTGTTGATGTACTTAATTTCGGGGAATCGTTTGTAGTCTGAGTAGATTTTGCTGACTAGTAGGAATCCTAGTATTGACCCGATGAATAGACCAATGAGTGCTAGGGGGTATGAAAGGGTTGCTAGTAGGTCTATGAGGTTGTGGTGTTTGAAGTAGGTACCGGGGCGGTTTATTGCCGCGTCAAGTGTGCTTGTGAAGATTGACGGCGCGCCGGTTACCCACCATAGGATAGCTGATATTAGGGCGATACCTGATAGGTAGAGCCCTGCTTCAGCTGGTCGCATCATGAGTTTGCGGGTAAGGACATAGTACGCGAGCCCTACCACTAGTAGCGCCGTGATGATGCTACTGCTGAATAGGACTACTAGGGTTAGGACTACGAGGAAGTTCAGGAATTTACTTGAACCGTTTTTGTTGCCACCGCTTGAGTGGCCTTCCTGTTCTCCTTGGTGGGTTGTTTCCAGCCCGGCGTACTCGCTCATACTCACCTCTTCATTTGATGTTGATTTTAAATGTTAGGTGTGGTATAGCGGCTGGGGTGTTATGTGCGGGTGCGGGTTCGTTTTTGGTGTGCTCGTTTGAGTGCTCGGGCTGTAATGTTGAACTCGCGGGTGGCTTCTTCTAGGGTTAGGGGTGTGCTGTCTGCTTCGGTGGGTTCGATGATGAGTGATGCGACGGCGGGGTTGGTGAAGTTGCCGGGGTGGTATTGTTTGCCTGCCCGGTTTAGTCCTACGCACTCGTTGTAGAGCTTAGCTACGGTTGCGGGTAGTAGACTCCAGGTTTCGGGTTGGATGAGTAGGTTGCTGGTGCCGTAATAGATTGATAGGTGTAGTAGTTTTTTGGCGGCGCGTAGTTCACGGTCGCCTTGGCTGATGAGTGCTTGGGTTACCGTGTATTCTTCTTGTTGTTGGGGGGTTAGGGTTTCTAGGTCTAGGTCTTGTAGTTCTGTGTATTTGGGGGCGTGTTTGGGTTCGGTTCGGGTTGGTTTGGTGGTGGTTTGGGTTAGGGCTTTTTCTGCCTGGTAGGTGGTGGTTTGGGTTAGGGCGGCTACGTGGTTGATGATGAGTTTTTTGTTTGCGGGGGTGGGGGTATTGTTATAGATTGTGGCGGCTTCTTGCAGGAATAGGTGTTGTGTTGCCGGGTTTGTGGGGTTGTTGATGTTCGCCTGGGCGTTGAGCGCGGCGATGGTTAGGGGTTTGATGTTGTTGTGGATGTATTGTGCGAACTGTTCGGTGGTGTTTTCTTTGAGGTAGTCGCAGGGGTCTTGGTTGTTGGGTAGGGTTGTTGCCCATGATTGGGTTTGGTGTTCGGGTGCGACGTGGTATGCGGCGGTTAGGGCTTTTTGGCCTGCTTTGTCGCCGTCGAGTAGGTATGTGATTGTGCCCGAGTCGCTGGTGAGTCGGGTTAGGGTGTTGATGTGTTGTTTTGTGATTGCGGTTCCGCTGGTTGCGTAGGTGTTGTGGTAGCCGTGTTCGTAGAGTGCGATTACGTCGAATTGGCCTTCTACGATGATTGCTTTTTTGGTTTCGCGGGTTCGCTGGTTGGCAGTGATGATGTCGGGGTTGTAGAGTAGTTTTTCTTTTTGGAAGATGGGGGTTGCTTTGCCGTTTACGTATTTGCGGGTTTCTTCGGGGTCGAGGGCGCGCCCCGTGAATGATACGGGGTTTCCTTGCATGTCTGTGATGGGGAACATGAGGCGGTTACGCCAGAAGTCGTATAGTTCGCCTGTTTCGCTGTTTTGTCCGCATACTCCGGCTAGGGTTAGTTCTTGTGCGGTGTAGTGTTCTTTGAGATGGTTGGTTAGGCTGTTGCCGCCGGGTGCGTAACCGTAGTAGGGGTTGTTTGGGTTGAGGTTGCGGTTTGTGATTTGTTCACGCGCGGGGTGGTCTTCGGGTAGTTCTTTGTATAGGTTGCGGTAGTGTTCCCAGGCGGCGGCGGTGATTTCTTTTAGCTTACGGTTACTGACCACAGATACGGTGTTGTCATCTGTGGGTAGAGGGATTGGGGGTGTTGCGCTTTCAGCAAGGTTTTGCACGGCTTCTACGAAGCTTACGCCGGTCTTTTCCATGATGAGGGTGATAGCGTCGCCGTATGCGTGGCACCCGTAGCACTTGTATGTGCCTGTGGCGGGGTTCACAATGCAGGAGGGGGTACGTTCGTCATGGAAGGGGCATAGGGTCTTGTAGGTAGAACCTGAACGTTGGAGGCGTGCACCGGTGATTTCCTCGAAGAGTGTTTCAATCTTGTGTGCTTCTCGCACTTTCTGAATAAGCTCTTGCGGGTAACGCATCTTTTTCTCCTTGTTGGTTCAGGTTCTACCTATAGGGGGTCAGTTTTCTTTTACGGGGTGAAGTAGATTGATTTCGCGACCACCGACGCGACCAATGGAGTCTTGGAGTATCCCTACATGAATTTCGTATTCCTCTTCATTGGTTTCTTTGTTGCGGGTGATGTAGACGTAAGGGGCATCTCGGGGAATTAGGTTCTTGATGACAGTTACTTTTTCGCGAGGCATCGTCAGGGTACGCACTTCGTTAGTTTCCGAGTCGTGGATGGTGAATGTAATGTCCGTGACGTACCGGGTTTCCAGTGCCCCCTCCTGTACGGTAGTCAAAGCAAAATCTTCATATTCGCGTGGCGACGACACGCAGACAACACCTTGCTTAGCAAAATCAACGCAATGCTCTTCCGCAAGCTTACGTATTGAGTTGCTAGGCTTGTAGGTTGCGCTAGTGTACTTGCGGGTGTGCATCTGTGCGTACAGTAGGTCGTGCTTGGCGGGAATCATGTTCTGTGTTTTCCTTATCCGTTGATTTGCAGTGTGTAAGCCCCGAGGGGTTAGGTTCCCCTCGGGGCTTACATGTTGAGGTTAGTTCTACTTGCTAAGCAATTTCGCTTACTGCCTTATCCAGTAGTGCGGGCACGAAGCCGGTGAAGTAGACAGTATCGGTCACTTCGTTATACTTTGCCGCGTTAGGTGCAATCTCAGTGTATCGTTCCAAGTTGCGCCCAGGCAGGAGGATGACGGGTGCCGCCGCTACCTCGTAGGTGCTGGTGATGTATTCGTAGAGCGCCGGGTCTTCTTCAATGTTCAGAACTTCCCAGGTCTGCTCGGACGGTTCACCTAGCGCCTTGGTCAGGTGCCGCTTAGTCATGTTGCACTGGACGCAGGCGTTCTTGCTTAGCACGATGATGGGGGTTTCGCTTTCTGCGATGGGGTGGCTCATGATGAGTGTTTCTCCTATAAGGGTATTTGTTTATTACGTTTTCAGTATAACACGTTGCCTGTAGTGTGGCAGGTGTAGTACTGATTCATATCTAGATTACCACAAGAGACTAAAAGCCCCGGCACATTCCGTACCGGGGCTCTTAGTCACATGTTGAATTAGAAAAACTGTAAGCAACTTTCAGACAGAATGACTACTTACATATAAGAGTGTATCACGTCGTACAACATCATTGCAACTCCACTAAATATGGCGCTCCACTAAATATGGCGTTCGCAACACTTAATGCTGAGTGACTTTTAGGGCTTCCCGGTGACTAAACAGGTCACATAGAGGACTTTTACCGAATAGTTCGGTGACCATAAGGGGTGATAGGTGAGTCATAGGGGCGCTTATGGAGACCATCAGGGCTTCTTGAGTGACTATAGGGGACTCACTGGGGACTATTAGGGCTCTTTAGGGGTGGTTATTTGGGAGTTTGCGGGGACTTTTAGGGGGAGACTATAAGGGCTCTAGTGGGGACTATTCGGGAGTTTCCGTCACTGAGTATGACTGCCGCCGCCTTGTGATACCGGGGCTCTGGGGGTGTTTTGGGGTGGTGTGACTATAGATGGGGATAAAGATTATTACGCGCGTGCGCGAGACGTGCGGTAATGTCACCTACTGGATTGTGCTGGGGATTTGGATTGATTCTTAGAAGTCGGTGTATGGGTTGATGGGGTGTGTTTGGTTTCTGGGGTGGGTTTTTTGAAGAGGAAGAATAAGAAATGCTTTATAATGGTGTACGTGCAGGTCTAGGTCATATTTCACTTATGACACACTCTCAATGAGGTGTAAGGTAAGAACCGACTGGACTGCGGGCTAAACCCGATGCTAAACTTATAACTCGACATCACAGGTTGAATAAGGACCCCCATAGTCAATAGGAGTACAGACAGAAACATGACTACCGCATCTAACCTACTACCCGCCAACACCGGTGTAATGCCCGTGTCCCCGGCGGGTAATTCTGCTGTCTTCGCAGAGGTTGCAACGCCTAGCGTTACCGTTGAGTCTACCTATGAGAAGGCTCGCCGTGCCGCTGTGCTTGCCCATGCTGAGCGTAAGCGTGAAGCCGCCACCCAGGGTTATGAGTACCACCCGTATAATGTGGCTGATTCTGACGGTTATTTCCTGTCTGACATGGAGCCTGATTCTGCTGAGCTTGGCCCTGCATCGCGTGAGTCTTGGGCTTACCCGTTGGCTTATGTGCATGGTGGTCTGCCTACTTCGGCGCACTCTGTAGCGTCTGGTAAGGCGTTTAATGCCGCTGGTGTGTGGGAGCGTTCTTCTTTGGCTCGTGTGGTTCAGCATGTGCCGTCCGCTGTGCGTCTGCTGGACGGTTCTACGGTTGTTGAGATGCCTACGGGTGTTATGGCTCGTCGTTGCATGGCTTACATTGCGTCTCGTGTTATTGAGACTGGTAGCCGTGAGTTCTTCATTCCTTCTCAGGCTAAGACCCTCGCTCGTGCGGTGGGTCTACCTTCGCTGTCTTCTAATGGTTGCCAGCGTGCCCTTGAGGTGTTCCGCATGTGCCTTGGCTTGCGTACTGTTATTCGTGAGCGTACTAAGGACGGTTCGGAGGGTGAAGTTCTTCACGCTTTCTCGGTTGCGGCGAACCCTGACGACCCGGAAATGGGTGTGCACTTCGCGTCTGAGGGTAACCCTATGCCGGTTACCCGTGTAAAGGTTTCTGAGGAGTACTTCTCATACGTCACCGGCGGCAACATTGTTGCTATCCCCTCTGACATGTGGGAAGGTAAGGCTGTGCGTAGCTCGGCGGCGGCACTGGACGTGCTGGCTTTCGTTGTTGCCCGCGCCTCTACCCAGCGTTCAGCTGAGAAGAAGACCGGTGTATGGGTTGCATGGAAGCACATGACTCGACAGTTCGCGTCTTTCGCTAACACTATCCACAAGACCTACGAAACGTACCGTAAGGCTGTAGAAGCTGTACGTACCCTGTTTGTTGCTATCGGCTCCAAGGACACTGTTTCCCTGGTTGGTCACTGCAACAAGAAGGGCTTCAAAGGCTTCGTGGTGAACTTCTACCGTTTCACCCAGAACCTTATCACCTCGGTTGCCGCCCCTGCCGATAGCACCCTATCCCCCACTATCAAGGCATCTGTGAACCGTGCAACCCTGAACGAAGCCGCCGCTGAAGGTGAGCCTGTCCTGGTTCCGGTCAAGGCTGAGCGTGAAGGGTCTAATTACCGTGCCGTGAACCTTGCCCTACTATCCACTAAGGTTGAGAACATCACCGGCCAGTTCCTACCCGCCCTCAGCGACGAATGGGAACGAATCGTTGATACCGTCATGGAACGCTACATTGCGTCCGCCGAGAAGGGTAACGTTAAGCCCGTCGGCAACTGGACTGCATACGTTGAAGCGGCTATCAAGAACGACCCGAAGCTCCTCGAAGAGCCCGTACCCGCACGTCAGGTGACCGCAACCTACTCGAACCTGAAGAAGGCTGACGACGGTCTACCCGTAGCTGACCCGGCATCTATCCCGTCCAGCAAGAAAGCCGCCCGCAAGGACACCACCTTCGGTAACGCACCCATAGTAGACGAACCGAACACTGAAACTGAACAGCACGTAACCACCAGCACCAGCACTATGCCAGCTGTGGCACATGCTGAGTTTGACGTGCTCACCGCCCGCCGTGACGAAGACGAAATTATCACCCTGAAGCACGGCACCAACGAACACTACGCATACGTTGCCGCCCTCAACGCAGGCCAGGTGATTGTAAACACCACCGAAAACTGGAACAAGAACATTATTGTCCCGCCCGTCCGAATCAAGGACGAAGACGGCAACTACACCTACCCGCACACCGGCACCAACGGCGGCAAGAGCGACGAATGGTACTGCCGACAGTTCACCATGAACGACTACTACACCCAGGTCAATAGGACTATCCGCCAGCTACTAGCAGAACGTAATGAAAACGCACAGGTGGCACCTGAAGCTAACGTCACCACCGACATTGCACCCTGGGACGCTGACGACACCCTCACCGTAGACGAAAACGGATACTACCGCCGCGCCGATGGAAGCTACGTATGGGGCGAAACCGACTACGACAACGGCATGACCGCAGAACAGCAAGCCGCCGAAGAAGAATACGCACGCACCCAAATCGAAGCATGGATTAACAACGCCAACAACCGCAAACCCCTACTGGGTGCTGAAGAGCCGGAAACTATCGACGGCTACCCGATTATGTACTACTAAAATTGAACAGGTAGAAGCATAAATAAATAACCCCCGCCTAACTCAATCGAGAAAGGCGGGGGTTAAACCTTATTCAATTAAAAGCAAAATAAGCTTTACGGAATGTTGAGAACCTGACCAGGGAAGATAAGGTTTACATCATAGATGACATCAACATTCGCATCCGCGATAGCCTTATAACCACCAGCAACACCAAGCTTAGCCGCAATCAAAGAAAGCGTATCGCCACTAACAACCTCATAAGTGCTAGAAGCAACCTTCGGAGCCTGAACCACAGGAGCAGGCTGAGACTCAACAACCGGGGTAACAGGCTCAACCGTAGTAGCAGGAGCCGGAGTCTCAGGTGTTGAAGCTACAGGCGGCTCAACAGCAGGCGCCGGAGCCGCAACAGGAGCCGGTGACACAGGCGCAACAGGCGCATTGTAAGTATTAGAAGCTACAGGAGTCTGACTAGAAGACTGCGGAGCAACCACAGTAGCAGACGGAACAGTAGCATTAGACGGGTCAGTATAAGTCGGAGTAGCCGCACCCGAAAGACCAAGCTTAGCGGTACACGCAGGCCAAGCACCCCAACCCTGAACAGCTAGAAGACGTTCACCAGCTTCAATCTGAGCCTCCTTAGAAGCAGTCTGCGGTGAACCAGACATGCCTACACCATTCCACGACTGTTGCGTGAACTGTAGGCCACCATAGAAGCCATTACCGGTATTGATAGACCAATTACCACCTGACTCACACTGAGCCAGCTTCTCCCAAGTCGCCAAATCAGCGGCATGGGAGGCAGGTGCAATCATTGTTGCACTAGTAGCCGCCAAAACTAGAGCGGCGGCAGAACGACGTAGTAGTTTGCTTTTCTTATTCATTATAGTTAGTGCTCCTCAAAGCGTCTTTTCGTATCCGACCCAATTTTTAAGGTCTTTTGTTTCTGGTACGTCTTGATAGTCTAACCTTGACACAGCAAGCCTGGCAAGGAGGGTCGTCACACCCTGCCAGGGGAAACATCTGGTTTCTCCACCTCACAATATGGTGAGGCGATAGCGCCATAGATTAAAACCATCGAGTAACCACTAGATGTGGGTACTCAGATACATAACAGGGGTCGCCCTCCGGTAGAAGAACCTCCCACCTTCGGGCGACCCGAAACTAGATTATAGCACAAACATTTTTGAATTACTAAGGATTGATTTGTTTGTCGTGTTTGAACGCCTGTTCAATAAACCAAGCTACACTAGCAAACAGCGCGAATATGATAGTTGCCAACGGCACAGCAATACCTGAAAAGAAAGCCGTACCCAAAACACCCATAAACGTATTTGCGGGGCTCTGGAACACAACAGTGCCATACCCGAAAGTCTTTACCTCACGGGCACGAACAAACCATAAGCCTAGACCCCATAGGAACCTGATACTCAAGGCGATAGCCGGTACAAGCCACAAGCCAACCTTCAAGCCATAGGCTACCGGGAAGATAGCGGACGGGATAATGCCACCTTCAAAAATTGACTTCGCAATAGCCGAAACAATTGCGGGTGACGCAAAATATAGTCCAGCAACGACCAAGATGCTACCTAGTAGGTCTGCCCACCATATAGGCACAGCATGGTATTTGGAGAGCCACGGCAACGTGCTACGGTTCTCCCAAGCTAGAGCATTGAAAGCGAATTTAAATTCACCCATGCGAAGTAGCGTACCAATCTTAGGGCGAGCCTCTAGACCACCCGTGCCGTCGCCAACAGCCATTTTCTTCTTCACCATTAGCGGCTCTTCAGGTTCTCCTGGCTGTCGCCCAAGGTTAGCTTGCGACTGTTGGGGTGCCGGTGTTGGTGTTGTTGGTGCTGTCGTGGAAGATGTTCCAGATGTACCTGGGTTATGGGTTTGTGCGTACCTGTAACCGCGCGGCTTACCTTGCGAATTTGTGGCATTAGCCGGGTTAGCCGCAAGCCCCTTCTTCTTAGCCTTAGCCGTCTTCTTCTCATGCTTTTTAACAGCCTTAGCCGCTAGAGCCGCCATATCCTTATCAGACGTGCCCTTACCCCAAATGTCACCACCAGGGTTTTGAGACTCAAACCGGCACATAGGGCAAACAGATTTACTATCTCGAACATCCCACCAGTGCAAAGGGGAAACCTTACACTGCTTCAAATACTTATAGGACGAACCATCACGAGTAAACAACTCATCAAGAACAGCGATAGCTTCATCAAAAGACGGACGCTTAGCCGGGTCAGCATCCAACCCACGCCCAATCAGCTTATGGACACGAGATGGGATAGCCGCATACTCAAGCTTCGGGTTCTTCTTGAAACCCTTCGGCAACGACGGAACAAACGTCGGATAGATACTACGCTGAATCAGCTTAACCACATCCAGCTTCTCCCCCTCCTGAATACAGGAAGTAGGGTGCGTTCGACCCATCAGGGCATTAAACAGCATGACAGAGAACGCGAACATATCAGTAGCAACCGTGCGCCTATTCTCAACGTCACGGTAACTACCCTCACTGATTTCAGGTGCCGTGAACTCAGGCTTACCGACAGTACACGGGTACACCTTATCGCCTGCCGTAATCTGCGCACTATCAGCATCAACGATACGGACAGTAGTATCTTTAGACACCAGGATATTAGACTCGTTAATATCACCCACCATATGCCCAACCGCATGTACCGCATCAACAGCGGCGGCAACATTCCTGCTCATGAGAAGGGCGTGCATGATAGACCAGTCAGGGAACAAACGCCTACGGTGCAACGTGTGGGCAACAGCCATGAACGTCTCGTAAGTGTCCATCTGCAACCGCTTCATCAGAAACCCGGCGAACTTACCATCCGAACGGTATAGGTTACCCAAATTCCAGACAATAGAATCAGTAGCAGGGACACTAGCAAGCATGGCAACACACTTAGCTTCACGTTCAGCACGCTTACTCTCATCATCATGGTAAATCTTACCTACCAGAGAACCAGCAGAACCGAGAACAGGCGAAGCAATATGAGTTACCGGGTAGACGGCACCCTCACCACCCTTACCCAGCGGTGAATCATCTAGAGAAACAGAAAAGGTAGAACCATCATGAAGCTTAACTAGATAATCTGTCACTATTACTCTTCCACCTCACGGAACCTAGACACAAGCCTGTTATTTTCCTCAAACTCAGGCACAACCTGAACCTTACTATGGTGAATACGCAACGCCGAATCCTGCCCCTTATTCAAACAGCCAGCAATCGCAAACGTCGTATCATCATTAAGTCGCTTACTCGACTCAAGGAACTCAAGGAAACCACCAGCCTGACCCGGCGACAAAAGCATCAACTGTAGCGGCATGTCATCACCCACAAACAGGTTACCCTCAACCTCCTCCTGCCTATCAGCAGAAGCAGGTGACACCATCACATTCTTCAAACCATCCGAAGAAACCAGACACCAGGTAGCACCTGAACCCCACGAAACAAGAATCCGTGGCTTATCGTTAGACGTAAAAGAAGTAATGTTAGGCGAATCCCAAAACTCAACATGCGACTGGTAGAACGGTGCCGAATCGGAATGGTCACCCACAACAACAAACGCATCACCAAGAGTTACCACAGCAAACGACTCTTCACAAAAAACAGCCGCCGCAACCGTGCAACCCATCTGACGGAAATCCTCAGCACTACGAACAGAGCTAATCGAAACAGAAAGAGTCTTGAGAAGCAGTTCCTTCAACGCATACGAATCACCCTCAACTGAACCGGAGGGGGTGAACAGCTCCAACGCCGCACGAGCCTCAGAAACCATGACATCAGCGACTAGGCGTGCACCCTCACGAGAACGAGCCAAAGAACCGGCACCATCACAGGCAACAATAACACCACGACCTGCCTCATCAACCCAGAAACCGTAAGCGTCTTGGTTCGTTGAATCGTCATGAGTATAAGGGTTAGGGGTAGTAGCACCAGATGCCAGGCACCAATCGTAAGAAAGCTTAACGGTCATAGAAATATAATCCTCAATAATACAAAATAAGTGAATAGAAAAAATGGGGTGGGCGGCACATAAAACCACCCACCCCTCAAACTAATAATAGCTGACTAGCTACCGGTCATAACCCAGTTAAAATCACTATCAGCACCAGTCGGTGCCGGGAAACTCACCGTCTCATCAGTACGAGAAGCAGAACGAGTCTGAACCGAAGCAGAAAGCCACTCAAAGAACTTCAACATCTTACCCGGTGCCAACGGGACAGGAATCTTACTAGGTGAAGACGGGTAAGCGTTCAACGTCTCAAAAGTCTTCATATCCCATTCCTTATCCCCTGACGGAATATAAACAGGCATGAACATCCAGCGGTGCTTGCTAATCTTCTCACCTAGACGTTCCACCACATAATCCTGAATAGTCTTACCCGGCTCAGTGGGGTGCGGGTCATCATTATCAGTAGCCCAACCATCAGTGATAAGGAAAATCATAGGCGCATAGTGCGAAACGCCGTCCTTGTTATAGTGCTTCAGGCGCTCTTCAATCGCATCAATCGCCGCCAAGATAGCCGCGTTCGTAGAAGTTGCACCCATAGGCTCAAAGTCCAGCTGATTAAACTTAGGGTTCACACCCACAGACTCAAGCTCAGCTGAAGAACCAGGCTCAGCAACCTCAGCAGGTGTAGCGAACATGGTAGGCGGCGCAACATCAGCACCATACATAATGTACGAAATATCAGCACGAGCCGAAGCCACAAAATCCTTAACCAACTCATCCTGCAACAGCTCATGGCCACGCTTCAGCTCATCAATCATAGGGTGTTCACCCATAAACATAGAACCGGAGCAGTCGTAAATCATGACCACAGGGCAACGGTCTTCGTGGTTATCCTGGAACTGTTTCTCAGCCCAGTTAGCCTTGAAACCTTCATCTAGTAGAGCAATCTGTTCATGTGCCATAAATATTAAACCTTAATGTAGAAGTAATTTAAGGCACACATAGCAGATAGCAAGCTAATTACGGCGGATTGACCTAACACTAGACGTGGACGGTGAAGGTGAAGGAGTGGGGGTAGCCGAAGGTGAAGCTGTAGCGTACTTGTTCTCGCTCTTAACCGGCTCCTTAGAAGCAACATTCTGATTCGGTTGAACAACAACCGTGCCAGCCGTAGCTTCCGACTTAACCGGGGTGCGAGAAATCGGGGCAACCGACTTAACCTCTTTTGTTGCCGCAGGTGCCGGGGTAGCCTCAACCGTAGGAATAGCAGTAGGACTTGTAGCAGGCTCACTAGCAGATGCCGGGGTAGGCTCAGGGGCAGGTGCCGCCGGGGTTGCGGAAGTTTCCGTAGGTGTGGGTGCCTGAGTTTCAGTAGAAGGAATCTCAGTAACCACGGGCTTACGTACACCCTCAGCAGTGGGCGTAGGCTTAGGGTACGCACCATCTACGGGTGTACCTTCAACCACAAGATTATATTCATAATTGAATAGGAATGTAGAAGATGCAGACGTTCCATCTTCACCAATGGAAGAGCCGGAGCAGGTGATAAGGTAAACCTTCTTGTCACCATCTTTACGCCAAAGCTCAGTATGGGAAGCCAAATCTTCCTGCTTCACAAGATACATTCCTGTAATTACAAGTTCACGACGCGCACCCGTCTCGTCATTCATGAACACGTGCGAACATTCAGACAGGCGATGCAGGTAACCCCAAGGCGACAAATTGCCGTCATTCAAATTGATGTGACCAGCCAAAATAGACGCACCAGAATTGGAACTCAACGGCGAACCGGAAGCATACCAAACACCATTCGGGGCGGCAGGAAGCGTCACCTCATTATTACTAAAACCGGACGGGAGAACGTTAGCCCCTTGAGTAACCTGAAGCTTAGACTTCAAAGAAGGTGCCCACCAACCAGCACTACGCCCATTCATAGTATTAGGCGGCTCGTTGCCAGAACCATTAGCCGCCGTAGGGTACATGGGGCAAGAAGCATTACGGAACTCAGTAGAGGGCTTAGGAGCAAAGAGTAGACCCTTATCAGTAATGCCCATGCTATCGCTACCGTTATATGTGACACTACCCCCGTGACCATCGTCGCCCTTAATCTGAGCTTTCAAGCCGAACAGGTCATCAAGTCCACTATACATACCATCAGCCGCCGCGCCTACAGCGCCGTATGAGCGTGTAAGATAGGTTGAATCACCCAAGTGTACACCCCAGCCGGTAAAGAAGCCCACAGAAGCCACACAGCCCGCTACAGTAGGGATAATAACCTTCTTGTTAGACCACCAAGCAGGACTCTCAGAATCGACAGCCTCCACCCCCTCACGCTCCTCTTCTGGCTCAGCTGGGGTGCTAGGGGTACGTTTCCAAGGCTTTAGCTGGAAATTAAACATAAAGGATTCAACCTTTCAAAAAGTATAAAAATGGGGGTACCATAACGGCGCTTACCTAACTATTCTAAAGCTAGATAAGCGCCGTTACAAACTACTAATAGAAACTATCGTGACTGACGAGAACGCTTAATACGCGAACCAGCAATCAGAATACCAGCGGCACCAGCAGAAAGACCAGCGGCAAGGAAAGGAATAGCCGCAGGGGAAATGCCAGCACCGATATTAGCAACACCGGCGGCACCGGTGCGCAAGGTCTGACCCTTAACCGCACTAGTATTCACAACCGGCGTACCATTAGAAGTGGAAGTACGAACAGCAGAAACAACCGGCGTACCCGTGTTAGTCACAGTACCACCAAGAGTACTCTCAACCACCTCACCAGTATCAGCCGTAGTCACAGAACCACCATCAGTGAATCGAGTCACGGTAGTACCTGTAGATGCATCAGTCTTAATAGACTCAACAGGTGCGGTACTCACGACACGACCCTGCGTGTCATGTCGAGTCGCATTATCGTTAGGAATGTCAGCCTGCGCCGGGGCACGGTAAGCCGCATCAGCCTTCTTGGAAATCTCTTCCTGAACAGCCTTAGCCTCCTCAGCCTTCTTCTCCTCGGTCTTAGGTGCCGGGGTAGAGTCCTCAGACGGTGCCGGAGTAGGTGACTCATCCTTCTTCTCAGCATCAGGGGTAGGCGTAGGGGTAGGTGCGGGGGTAGTGTCTTCGGTCGGTGCCGGTGTAGGCTCAGGGGTAGGCTCAGCCTTCTTGGTCAGCGTAATACGCGCCGTACCATGCGCCTTAACCTCACCAATGAACCAGTAATCCTTATCAGGTTCCACAGTATCAGCTGAAGCTAGACCAGTCTCAATGAGACGTGAACCCTTAGCAACCTCACCACTACCACCAGCCGGATTACCGAAAGTCAAACCTTCAGGAATCTGAACAGCATTACGCAGAGCATCCAGCGAAACGAAAGTGTAAGGGCTAACAACATCAGAATCGTTGAAAATCACTACGTCCTGATAATCAGATGACGACTCGGAAGCCTGCAAACTAGTGGTAAAACGTGTATTCAAATCTGAAGAGTAAACCACGCCACCATCAGTGAGGTGCCAAGTAATAGCAGACGAAGTGCCAGTGTCAGAGGTCGTAGCCTCAGAATTGGTGCCAGGGGTAGCAGTATCACCAGCGGCAACAACAGCTGTAGGTGAAGGTGTAAGCTCTTCAGCGATTACGGGTGAAAGAGCGCCACCCGCCACAAGACCGACTGCAACAGTAGCACCGGCACGTACAAGGGTTTTCCTGGAAGTAACCATATAGTCTCCTAAATAAACAAACAAAAAATCTTCTACGCAAGCATATAGCGTGCGCTTACATAGCAATGAAAGGAATAGAATCAGGCTGTGACTCCCGAGCCGCCACACCCTTACCACCAAGAGGCTGGAACTTAGGGCACATCTTCGCAAGCGGGCACCAAGAACACAAGAACGAAGGTGAGTACATGAACTCGCCGCTATCCGAAAGCTCATCCAATGCCTTATCAGCAACGCCGTAAGCATCTCGAACCCAAGAATCGAACTCGGCGGCAACGGGTGAAACATCATCGCCAACTGCCAGCGAGGGAACTGATGCAACGTTAGTGGCATCTTCAACCGCCGGGTAAAGAAGCTCAGCATGTTCCACAAGTAGACCGTTCTGCTGACCAAGAATCATGTACGAGTACTGTTGGAAAGCCTCAGCGAAACCATCAGGCATCTGCCACGAAACAGTACCGTCTTCAGCAACAGAACGCTTAGGTAGGCGGGCAACAACCTGCCCCTTCAAATCACCTGTACGCTTCTTAACCTCAAGCTCATAAGCCTTCATCCTGGCACCAGTCTTATAGTCCTGAATAACCGGCATACCATCAGAACCTACAGATACACGGTCAATAATTCCGAACGTCTCACGGGAAGCGCCACCAATACGACCAGATACCGGGTATTCCAGCGGGGAACGGTCACCAGGTACGTCTGCAAGCTCAACATCTGCCGGAGTCTCAACAGGGGCACCGATTCGGCGGAAACTAAAGCCCTTCTCAATAGTAGACTTCAACCAGTTCACCTGCTCTTCATCATCTCGGATAAGGTCATACTTCTCATGCTCAAGAACAGTAGGTAGGAACTCTAGGGCGGCTTCCACTGTACGCTCTGACGGGTCTAGACGCATAAGCTTCTCAAACACCGCATGGAACGCATTACCGCGAACCATCTCAGGTGAATCAGTCTCGATACCAAAGTCCGCACTATAACGCTGAACAATCATACGCGCATGGCACCCATACAGAGCCATAACCAGAGACGGCGACAACTTAGAACCTGCAAGTTTAGCAAGCATCTCAGAATCAGAAACCTTGAGGCTATCCTCAGTGATAAACGCCTTAATGTCCTCAATAGGCACAGTAGGCTCAGTAGTAATACCTGCATCTTCGATAGGCAACATGCCAGACGGGGCACTATCAGCATTTGAGGTGCTACCCTGGCTCAGCATTGCCGCCAAAGCCGCCTTCAAAGACTCTACCGGACTATAGGTGATAACCGTAGGCAACGGCGCACCACGCTCGGCAGGCGTGAGGACATACCCCTGCTGTAGAGAAGGGGGCATCTGCGACTTGAGCGGCGGGCGACTAGTAATAGACTTCAAAGCCTGCGACTTATCCGGTGACAACATTCAGAAAATAGCCTATCTTGTAGAAACATAATAAAAATAATGGGCGGGTAAGACCTGCATAAAGCCTTACCCGCCCATTATATCAGTAGTAGTACTACCTAGCCTAGAACACCTGAACTGTAAACCTGAACAGCGAACACTAGGAAGTTAAACGTTGAATGTGCAATCAAAGAAGGAACCAACGACGCACGCTTATACGACAAGTAACCCAAAACAGCACCAATTACGAAAAGGTAAATAATCAAAGCGGCACCAGTAATCGTGAAAGTTACACCATGAACCAACGCAAACAGAAGCGACTGACCGACAATAAGCATCCACGGGCGCACCTTAGAAACAGCCAAAGAAAGCTGAAGGATAATACCACGGAATATCAGCTCTTCAGAAAGCGGCGACAGAATCACAATTGCAAAGAACCCCGCAACAACACCAAGGTTGCCAACAGTGTACATGGTGCTATTATTAGCCCCTGTGCCACCTGAAAGAGCATTAGCGCCCGCCATAATAAGCAGAGCAAGCCCAAAAACAGCCACACCACCAACAAGACCACGCCACCAGTTACCCCAATCACGCCAACCAGACAGCCACATGAAGCCACGCGAATGAGTGACCGGAATAACCTGATTAAACAGGAACGCGCCACCACACGAAATAAACGCAAGCATCGCGGCTAGAACCATCATCTCAACACCATTAGAAGTCGCAATGAAAGACGGAACAGGTATACCCGAAAACAGCCACCCCAAAAGCAAGGCAAACAAGCAACTCGAAATGTAGCACCCGTAAGCTAGAACAACTTCAGGGCTTGACAAATGCCCGCGCGCACGCCAAGGCGCTATCGGATAAAGCCACACAGGGAAATCATCAACAGGCTCAGCAGTGGAACCTTCACCATTATCAGAAAGTTTTTTCTTAAAGACAGTAATCATGCATAGAATTATATCGGTAAAACCACCTCAAAACCCAACACTAAAAACTCGCTGTGCAGGACATCGCCTGAACGTGTATAATTAACATCAACAACAGAATTAGGGATAAGGCAAAATCGTTGCTATCAGTGCCCCCAAGAAGACGGACTAGTGCATCCACCGTCCGGTCGCGGTTTTCGTGACCACCCCCCCTATTTTTGACGAGATGCAGACCGGCACCGTTCTTGCGGGGTAACAAAAGCTGGAAGCAATGGTTAGCCGCCCTGGTTTGGTTACATGTAACCCTAAGCGTTTTCGCGAGGGGGTAGAGGTATCGTAGGGTGCCTATAACAGGGCTCACCTGTTATGAATTAAACGCAACATTTAAGTGTTCTTGCAACACTTCGATACGCCGTTTAAACCTATCATAGATATACGCACCCAGCAAACACAGCATGAGGTGTCCCCATATAAGGAACGTTGGAAGGAACAGCACATTGGCTAAGAAGCCTGTAGGTGTAACAAAAGTAGAAGACGCAGAAGGTAAGCAGAAGGCACTCGATGCAGTCCTTGGGCTTATCAACAAGAACTACGGTGCCGGTGCCGTACAGAAGCTTGGTGAAGCAACCGGACTGGACGTTGAATCCATCAGCCTCGGAGCACCCTCACTGGACATGGCGCTAGGTATCGGTGGTATCCCGGCTGGTCGTGTTGTTGAGATTTACGGCCCCGAATCGTCCGGTAAGACCACTGTGGCGCTACAGGCTGTTGCGTCAGTTCAGAAGGCAGGCGGAACCGCCGCGTTTATCGACGCTGAGCACGCCCTAGACCCCGTATATGCCGCGAACCTTGGTGTGGACATTGACTCACTCCTAGTTTCCCAGCCTGATACGGGTGAGCAGGCGCTAGAAATCATGGACATGCTAGTAGGTTCCGGTGCTGTGGATATTGTAGTCGTGGACTCGGTAGCCGCCCTAGTGCCCCGCGCTGAAATCGAGGGTGACATGGGCGACTCGCATGTTGGTCTACAGGCACGCATGATGAGCCAGGCGCTACGTAAGATTACCGGTCGCCTATCATCAACCGGCACTACCGCAATTTTCATTAACCAGCTTCGAGAGAAGATTGGCGTGTTCTTTGGTAACCCTGAAACCACTACCGGCGGTAAGGCACTCAAGTTCTACGCATCAGTACGTATCGACATCCGCCGCGTAACCACCATCAAGGATAAGGCGGGTAACTCCATCGGTAACCGAACCCGCGCAAAGATTGTTAAGAACAAGGTTGCACCCCCCTTCAAAATGGCTGAGTTTGAAATCACCTACGGTAAGGGTGTAGACACTACCGGCAACATTTTGTCTATGGCTATCGAGCAGGACATTGTTAAGCAGTCAGGTGCTTGGTATTCCTACCCGCCGGGCAACCGTGAAAAGGAAACTCCTAACAAGATGTTCCTCCAGGGTGAAGAGGCTTGTAAGAAATGGTTTAAAGACCCTGCGAACTACGAAGCTGTCCTTGAAATTGGTAACAAGGTGGCGGCAACCTATATGCCAGACCGCAAGTATGTCGCATACGCCGCCGAGTTCGATGACCCCGTTATCGACTACGACCCGGAAACCTACCACGACCCCAACGCTGTAGGCGGTCTAGTAGACACGGAAACAGGGGAAGTGGACGACGACTTCCTCAGTGGGCTAGAATAAAACACATAACCCACAAAACACGTGGGGTGGGGTATAATTTAGATACCCCACCCCATTCAGTACACAAGGAACGAAGGAACCCGCCTCATGCCCGGCAGTATCGAACAGATTGAAGTGCTAACCCATAAGATGCGTAACCGCCTAACACGGTACCCCACCACAACAGCAGTTATCCGCAAGAGCCTGGAAGAACAGGAACTACCAGAGGAAGAGCTGGAAGTAATCATCAGCACCCTAACTACTGAGGGTTTCCTGAATGACGCAAACTATGCCGCCGAGTACGTTTATAGTATGCGCCGCAAAGGAAAGTCACCTGAAATTATTAGGCAGGAACTAGCTCTCAAGGGTGTAGACGAAGACACCATTATGGAAGCCTTGCAGGAATCTGAGAGTGATAACCATGTAGAAGTTGAGCGCCTAGCGGAAGAGCTTCTCACCAAAGAGCTTGCAAAGACCCCACTGGAATGGGGAAGCACGGATAAGGCGCTACGCCGAACTTACGGTAAACTCCAGAGGCTAGGATACGACCATGAGACGGCAGAACCGGCTATCACTAAAGCACTAGATAGCTTACTAGACAAGATGCCACCTAAGCTGTAACCATACAACGAAGCGGGGGTTATGTACCTAACACTCAGGTACATAACCCCCGCTTTACCTACCCCAAAGAAAAGGTAGTCAAATCGGGTTAAATCATAGTGCGTCCACGGCTACCGTGCTCACTAATAACTTCCATGTCTTCACCCCAAGTGGACATGACGGTATCATCCGCATCTTCATCAGCCTTCTGTCCGAAGGTCAAAGTACGGCGGTTACCGTTCTCATCCAGCTCATCAGTGTAGACGGTGGTCTGACCGTCCTCAGTCTCAATGTCGATAAGCTCTTCCTCAAGACCTGCAAGGACGGGGTTAGCGGCGCGCCACTCATCAATGTACTCAGGTGCGACATAGAAGCCCTGGAAGTCCACAATAGAACCATTCAGGTAAGCCTTACCTCGACCCTTAATGTGAGCAGGAATGAGGGTACCCTCACCAGACTCAAGAGTCATACCAGATGCGGCGGCGGTGAGCCTACCAGCGGCAATACGGCACATGAAGTTAGAGCGAATCTCACCAGAAATAATCTTAGCGTCAGGCCTCTGCATCGCCAAGACAAGGTGAACACCAGCCGCACGACCAAGACGAGCAATAGAACCAATCAGGGTAAGCGCCTCACCCTTCAAAAGGTCATCCGCTTTACCCTCGTCAGTCTTAACACCAGTCGGTGAAAGAAGCTCCGCCGCCTCATCGACCATCACCATAAGACGCTGATAAGAACCCTCTTCAGGTTCCGGCAAGTCTTTATAGTTATTAACTACCATATCCTCCATAAGAGAGTACCTCTGCATCATGGTCTGCTGAGCAAACCTGAGAACGGTCAGAGCATCCTCAAGAGTGGTAGCAATACCAAGAACCACAGGAAGATAAGGTCGGTAGACAGAAAGCTCAACTTTCTTCAAGTCGATACCGATAAAACGCCAATGCTTCGGGCGCATAATAGCCTGGAAAACAAAGTTGCGCTGTAGCACACTATTGTGCGTAGGAATAGACACACCATCACAGCCGCCTGAACGGTACATCCTCGTGCGGCCACCCACAACAAAGCAACGCGACTTAACTGGGGTAGTGCATTGAATATCCTTAACTTTAACGGGCAAAATCACTCCAAAACTAGAACAGGCACGGAAATAGCGCCCCGCCCAAGAACCCAAAATGTTCAAGCATTGGCGAGACGCTAAATCACATATTCAAAAAACTAATCAACTAGAGAACTGACCAACTCAGCCTGTTCAGAAAGCTCAGGGAACGTAATATCAAGTACCGCCTGAACATCAATACGGTAACCCTTCAAGCCAAGGCCACTCTCCAAGAAACGCTTCTCACGAGATACGACACCCTGACCGAAAGCACGTAGAGCCTTCGCATACATGTCTGCCTGCTGACGGCCACCAAGGGAAGCCGCGCGAGTAGGTGGAACCTTAAACGGCTCTTCCTCATACTCACCAAGAGCACCCAAAGTGTACAGGTAATGCTTATAGTTGGTGCCACCCGCATTATCGGCGGCCTTCTTGACACTCTCATCAAGACCCGTAATGAACCAAGCTTCATCCTGAATGTTGTTCTCACGCAGAATGTCCTGAAGCCTCAAAACAGCCTGTTTCATTCGGGCAAGCTCATAGGCGGACTGTAGCGACTCCATCAGATACTCGACGGAAACCATGTCCGCTGACTTGACTTCAAAAGCGTAGCCAACCTTATCCCACTCAACGTTGAGGAACGCGGTAGGAATCTTGTCAATCGCCAAAACAAGCGGGTCATTCGGGCGTTCCTGCATCAGCCTACGCCAGTTGTTGTAGGCTGTCATCTGCAAGAAAGCCTCGGGTGCACCATCAGTAACGGCAGGAATGTTTTCCTTCAACCACTCCTGGACGGCACCATAGTTCTGCGGGTCACGGATAGGGGTATGTAGACTCAAAATGTCTCCTAATAAGAGGTAGAATGTAAGATTTTTAAAGTGTTAGATAAGACATAGCGGCAGATACTATAAACGCTCGGTGCTACCACACATGCGTAAAGAAGTCAAAAAGAGTGTGGCACCCACAAAACGTAGGTGCCACACTCCAATAATTCTAAATAAAGCCCTTCAGCGCATCACCAAAGAACTCTGCCTGACGGTCACGAACCTTCACAGGGGTTCGAGCAACAAGGGTTACTAGGCCAACGTCAATATACCCTTTACGGTCATCGGGAATGTCGTCATAGAACTCATCAAGTAGTTCAATGAACTTATCGTTATCCGTGGGCTTGAATGGTGCCTTATACCATTCGTCATAACGAAGAAACTTCAGTACCCCTGGTATCTTCTCTGGCTGTGTCGGGTCAAGCTTGTGTTCTGGGTTATCAATATCTCGCGGGTGAATATTGATGATGCCACGCACAAACACTCGACCGCCGCCACCAAGATAGCTACGCCAAAGATGCAACGCCTGCTTCATGCGGACATACCTGGGGCGGGCACTATTGGCGTGAATGATAGCAAAGTTCAGCTTCTTCTTAGCACGCGGCACCCTAAACTGGTAGTTCGCACGCGGGTCGTCCAAATCCTTACCCGAAGCCCACATCTTAGAGTCAATAATCCAGACGTTAGACCCAATCACAACAACATGGTCAGTATCCGGGGAATCGACAAGACCTGTATCTTCATCAGGGCCATTAAGCACGAGCTTTTCCTCTTTCAGGTCTTGCTCATCTTCACCGTAATGCGCCTCTACCTCAATGGCTGTATCCATGTAGTCGCCCTCTTTACGGGGAATAGACACAGAGTGGCAGATAACAACATCGGGTTTATCGTCAGCCCACTTAGCCAAAGCCTTAGCGGTCAGCTCTTCACCCTTCAAGCCAGCCTTAACGTTCTCCCGCTGACGCGGCGTGTTCTTCCAGTCCTTCGGGGGGAACTCAATAGCGTTCTGCAAACTTGCACCTGGCACACCGAAAGTTCGGGAAACAGCACGACCGCCCGGCTTATCCCATTCGTCAGCTGGTGGTGGTTCCTTGATGTGCTCAATCACCTTAGATACACGTTCACGGGCACGCTTAGCACGGGTCGCCCCAATGTGGTCAAAGTAACCCTCTGTGGGCATCAGCAAATCAGCGTACTGTTCCGGGTTTTCACTGGGTATGCGTTCAGGCTCATCATGGCGTTTGCCAGCCTGCATCGCCGCAAACGCTTCAGCAAACGATAGCTCTTTAGGCATCGGTGTTATACTTCCTCACTATGTAGTGTAGCGTCCGTGAAAGTGACACTACCTAGACCATCTGTATTAGAATCACATGTGAGGGGGGCTTTACCTTCCTCACCTGCTGGGACATCATCAATTGCAAATGTGCATGTTCCAAAATCCTTGGAGCCAGACCACGGCATAGAGTACGCTTCGCTACCTGTCATATGGACAGAGCCAACGATAGAGTATGCGTTAATATCGCCGTCGTTCTTGACTACCGCATAATATTTGCCGTCTTCACGTTTAATACCATCTAGGGTGATGTGTCCACCATCAACAATTTCAGCTTTGGTAGTTCCTGTAGCTTCAAAAAGCTTATTGCCAACAATCTGTTGGTTGATGATGCCGCCAACAGCGAATAGTAGGATAGCGATAGCTACACCGGCGGCACCACGTCCGCTGGGTGTTCCAGGGATTACGCCTTTGAATAGCTTTCCAAGAATGGGAATCTTGACGAACTTAGACAAGAATCCAGCAATACCATCAAGGACATTCAGTGCAATTTCCTTGAAATTGAACTTAGATTCTTTAGCGCCCTCTACAGATTCATCAATACCTACCTGTTCATGGCTCAGCGGCTCTTCAGGGGCACTTTCTTCATCTTCCCCTTCATCTACCCATTCCCCATCCTCAAAGCCCTCGGAGGTGCCTTCAGGGTCTTCTGAATCGGCATGTAGCCTCTCCCACCACTCGTAGTCTTCATCATCTAGTGAAAGCGCATCAATTTTAGGCAGTGAAAGTAGGAAGTCCTCAGCCCACGGCTGATAGTTACCCTCTTCATCTGCAATAATGAGGGTGCCTTCCTCATCACGAGGCACGTCTTCTACATCGGGAACTTCGTACTCTTCTTCATAATCTTCAGCGTACTCTTCATCTTCTTCGTCATATTCCCCGTCGTCATCCCACTCTTCGTCGCCCTCTTCGTACTCTTCCCCGTCTTCATCTTCATCTTCTTCATCATTAAGAAGCTCTTCATCATCTTCTTCTTCATCATCGGCAGGTGAAGCTACAGTCTTAGGCTGAGGCGGCGGCTCGACGCTAAAATATTCCTCTGCTGGATTACTAGGGCTAATAGAGTCATGCGGCTCTTCTTCGTAATAGTCATCATCATCACTATCATCGGTCAATAGAGACATAATGCTATCACCCCAGGAGTCGTCAAACTCATCAAGGCTCTTAGCACCACCATTAGCAATGACTTCCTCTTTCAGCGCCTCAATGTCAATAGCTTCATCTTCGCCATATTCGTCCTCGTACTCTTCGTATTCCTCATCGTCCCAAGACTCAGACTGCTCAACCTCTTCAAGGTCTACTTCAAGCTCATCTACAGACTCATCCACAACAGGCTCAACCACCGTAGCGTCTTCTACGGTGGTTTCACTGATAGCTTGCTTAGCTTTCTCATTGTAGGTGGGCTCACGTCGCGGAGGTGCGACAGGAACACCGTTAGCCTGCTTCAGAGACGATAGTTTGATAGCCATATGGAAATCCTGGGGTCGGGGACAAAAGAAAAGGGGTGCTTGACTCATAGCTTTTTAAGTCAAGCACCCCAAATAGTTAGCCCTGTAGAGTCGCAGGGTTCAAAGTTGCAATATGGGCACGCATCCTAAGCGTTGCCTTCAACCATGCGATAGTAAAAATGTCGTTCTCATCAGAGGCGTTCCAAATGCCCTTAAACACACGCTGGAACATTTCAATAATCTCAAGGGCAACCTGCTCTGGGACACGCTTACTCATCTCATGTAGAGCAAAGGTCTGCTTCTGCAAATCATAGAAAGGCAACTTATCCATAGGAACCTGAGCTTTACCTAGCTTGAACGCATAGTTAGTCATAAGAACCATCGCCTCTTCGGTACCAGCACGCAGAGCACCCGAGATGTCCTTAGCACGCTCAAGACCATCATAAAGCCCGGACAGGTTACCGTAAATAGCGTACTTCAAAAGACTAGTAGCAACACCCTCATTAGCATCATACATATTCGGGTTACGCAGATACTCTTCAAGACACTTCAAAGCACCACGAGCCGAACCCTTAGCGTTACGTGCACACCACGAAGCACCCGTAGATGTCAGCTCAACACCCTCAACACGCGCAACCTTATACAGGTAGTCCTCAAGGGTGGAAACAGGAATATTCTTAAAGTTATACGACTGTACACGGGTAACAATGGTTTCTTTAACCTTATTCATCTCAGTAGTACAGAATATGATAGGGACAGTCTCAAGACCCTCTTTATTCTCAAGATACGCAAGAAGCGCATCCCACGCCTGGTCAGACAACGCATGGCACTCATCAATAATGATAAACGGTGCCTTCATCATCTGCTTAATGCTTCCACTCTGAATAATTGAACGAACTTTATCAACACCGCCCGCCTCGGAAGCAACGAAGTAAGCCATACCGCCGTGCTTCTCGTTATCAAATCGGACACACGATTCGCAGACAAGGCACGGGTCAGCTGAACCTTCAGGACGGTTCTCACAGTTCAGCGCCTTAGTGAAAACCTTCACCGTACTAGACTTACCAGTACCAGCCTTACCCTGAAAAAGGCGACCCTGCACGTGGCGACCCTCGATAATGTCACGCTTGAGCTGTGCAACGATTTCATCCTGGCCTATGAAGTCGTCCCAGATTTTAGGCTGGTACTTGCGGTGAAATTCTGTGTATGTTCCTGACTGTTCAGCTGTCATTAAAGTTTCTTCCTAACGTAGTAGATTGTTTGATAACTAAATTGTATAAGAAAAAGAGTTGGAGGTTCCAATTTGGAACCCCCAACTCTCATATTCACAATCACAAGCATCTTAGGAAGGTTAGCTGATTGAAAGTTATCCAATCTGCTTAAACTAGTTTAGCATGTGTGGCACTAGTCTACGCAAATTCATAACCTACTTCTTACGCAAGTTTTTCTTAGCTCGCTTACTCAGTGCCGGTTGGCGACTATACAGCTCCTCGGCACGTTGCACTAGCGGCGGCAACTTACTCTTAGTCTGATTAAGCTCACTACCTGAGATGATGCCAATATGCAGATACTTAGAAGGTGAACCATCTACACGGCGAGTCGTATCAGGAAGGCTTAGCTCAATCCTGTGCGGCTTACCATTCTTGCAGATAGCGTTCGTAGTATCCATCAGAATAGGTACAACACCGGCGGGCGTATTAGCGATAACCTGCTGGTAGAGCCAGTTTTCGATGTTCTTACCCTGGTAGGTAAGGCGGCTAACACCATTCAAAGAAATCTTGCCGGTAATCTTAGACACCAACTGCATAAACAGGTTAGGTGAAGTCTCCATCACTAGAGACGAATTGAACTGCACCGGGAAAATCTTATAGGCACGCTCACCTACGATAAGCACCGACGAAGCCTTACCCTTCTTCTTCGTATATTGCGGCTTATAGAGCCAATCAGGGTGCTTATCAGCGTCAGCGTTTACAGATTCTTTGAACCTCTCAAGAGACACAAAGGCAGGCATATCTTCTTTACTGTACCGTAGCCTACTGCTGTACCTATACCACAGCAGGCTAACAGCCAGGAAGAACCCCATCTGCGCCAAACTGCCATACAGGGGACTCAAAGTAGCCGCAATAGTTACCTGACCTACCAAAGTTGATACCAGCATGAATACGGGTGCCGCCGTCCAGCGGGAAGCCCCATAAACACCGAACTGTGTTGCAACCCAGTAGAGTAACAATGCAATAAGAGGTGAAATACCAGCCGTTAGGTAGAACTGACTGTAAGGGTCTGCCATGAACGCAATATCTCGCATACCAAGAGCACAATATGCTGTAACTGTAAGCATAATCGCAACCTTGATAACAAGGGCGGCTCGCATCACCAAAAGAGTAAGCACACCACCAGCAACGAACCAGACCCAAGGAAGCCACCAAGACATACCAGGGGTATTAGCGGCGGCAACACTTAGGAAAATGGTTAGACATAGGGCAACTATGGTCACCCAACCATAAACACCAGCCAGTAGCGGCTTAACCTGTTCAAGGAGGAAACCGCTCAGGTTACGCATCTTCTCACGGAAAGTAGTACGAACCTTCACAGTCTCTTCAACGTCAGTGGTTACTTCGTCATCAGCGTTACTTGGCGGGGTCATTCTCTACCCACTTCACCATATTAGGGGTCATGCGACCCTCAAGCAGGACGGAAAGGTTCGGGGGCGTGAAGTTTTCACCCTTCATAATCTTGCCGTCCTCACGGTAGATGGGCTTACCGTCCGCGCCGAGCTTCGACATATTCGAGGCGTGAATCTCACGCATCACCGCGTCTACAGGGATACCAAGCGCAATCATAGTACCAATATTGATATAGTTCATGTCACCCAGCGAGTCGATAACCTCTACAGGGTTAATCCGCATATTAGAAGTAGTGTGAGAGTCTGCAATTGAATTTACTGTAGTCAGGATAAGTGACTTAATATCTTCACCGTATAGGGCACCAGCAAACTCTGCGAACTCTTCACCGATAAGCTTGAACCTCAAAGCAAGTAGCGCCTTAACAGCTGAAGTGTTCATGTGTACAATATTCACCGCTTTGCTGTTCTCGGGTACCGCACGGTTAGGGTGCCCGAAAGCATCATGAAACTGCCGAAGAGCACGAGACTCAAAGCCTTCACCAGGCCAGTACTTGACAGGAAGCGACGGAGGGGTGGGTACGTTCGTCATGGGTAGTGTTTCCGTTCTATAGAGAGGTTGATTAAGATTTGAAATGCTTCTCATCACCAGGGCGAAGCTTGGAACACCGTTCACACTGGGAAGCATAAGCGAACACGGACGTGCCCCAGTCATGCACCCCAATAGAGCACAGCATCTTACCAAGCTTACTAACTTTAGGTGTCGCGTTACTCAACGTTTATTGCCTTCCTACTAAATCCACAGGGCGTTACCGTAAAGCTTCTTCAGGAGCTCACGCGGCTCACAATCCCAACGGGTAGAGTCAGTGAAAATAAGGTTATTCGCGCCGGTTTCCTGAACCAGAGAGAACGTCTCAGGAATAATAATATCACCAACAGGAACCTGTACGCTACGGTTATAAGCGTGCCAGTGACCATGTACGAGGAGCGTAGGCTCAGCCGCAACAACAGCCTCAGCCAGGCGCTCACGGCTCTTGTTACAATCAGCAACAATAGACGCAGGAACCTTACTAGCCTTCTTATTAGCAATCTCCGCAGGGTACCAGGCACCCATAGGCGCGTCATGAGTAATCATAATATCAACACTACCACCAAGGCGCTGTACACCCTGCTTCACGGATTCAACATCGGCGGCAGTCACAAACTCACTCTTGCTCCAGTCGCCACGCATCTGCTGATACTCACGGTCAATACTTCCAGCACCACCACAAGCAAGCACAGAAACACCACGCTTACCACCCTCAGTACCAATGCGGATAGTCGCACCACGGGTTGCCCAAAAAATACGGGGCGTAATAGCAACAATGCCGTCTTCGTTAGCGCGACCCTTCAGAACATCCAGACCATCACGGGTGAGGATAGTGGTATCCAGGTACTTAGTGCTAGGGATAGGGGCATACTGCTCATGATTACCGTCAATAAAGATGACAATATAATCGTGAACCTGAGCATGTGCCGTAATCCGCTTCACATAAGAGGAATACAGCTCGTCATTCGGGAAATAACCGAAGTCGCCAACCTGTAGAACCACGTCAGCGTTCTTACGTGCAATGTTATTCAGAATCTTGTCAATAGCGTAAATATTCAGATGCCAGTCACCTGCAATGGCGATACGGGTAGCCTTAGAAATGTGTTCGTAGAACTGAACCATTACCCTTTATCCTTCCTGTAGAAATTGTTTAGGGATTGAAAACCCCCTCGGCAGTTAGTCTTCTAACACGCTGAGGGGGCGTAGGTACCTTCAATTATATATTGAAGTATTCCATAAAATCAAATTATATCAGGCAGACAGGTTACTCTCGAACACCTTCTCAATGCCACGCCGCAAATACTCGGCACCCTGACTGCGGGCAATGCGCCTCATATCCTCGTCCGCGACATTATTCAAAGTCTGCGACTTATCAGCCCATGCGTGGTAAGACTCTTCCAACCCGGCAGGTTTCAAGATAGCCTCAGAAACAGATAGCGTATCTTCACCCGAAGACACCGGCTTCAGCTTAGGTGCCTGCGGGGTCAGACTATACGACAAGGCATGACTAGCCGCATGGGTAATAACGCTCTGGTCACGTGATGCAAATACGGCAGGTTCAGCACCAATAACCTTTTGCCGGAGAATAGGGGCTGTCTCAGGGTCGTAGTCGATACTCTCAGCGGGTAGGTTAGCGAGAATAGCTTCAGTGAGTGCCACAGAATCTAGACCACTAGCCTCGATGGGCGGCAAGTCCTCTTGAGGCCTCTGCCATACAGAGCGAACCTCACGCTTAACACCAGCAACAACACCGTTCTTCATAGAGAACTTCCACAGAGTATACCCACGCCCCATGTTGCCCTCAGCATCAGAGAAACCACGGCGAATAAGGCTACCGTTATAAAAGATACCCTGCTTAGGGTCACCCACATACCCACGTTCATGAATATGCCCAAGCATCATGGCATCCCAGCCAGCGTTCAAGAACGAATCGGGAATAACCACCTCACGAACAGTGTCGTGAACCTTGATACGTTCCTTCAAGAGCGGGTCAATCAGTGAACCGTGGGTAGTGAGAATATTGACAACACCTGGAAGCGGGTTCACCTCACTCATGACTTCAACATTCTCGGTGTACATGTGGTGGGACACCATATGTAGCGCAATGTCATCTGTCAAGTGGTACAGCTTATACGGCTGTGAGTGGGAATAAATACCGGCATCCGGGCGGTGCAACAGCTCAGTGAAAGCAATATCACCACGAATATCGTTCGTGTCATGATTACCCGTAATATTGTGCACCGGGATACCCGCCTCAGCTAAGCGAAGTAGCCCCTCCTGCATATGCCTCAAAGCACGTACTGAGGGGTTAGGCTCATGCCCAATATCACCCGCAATAACCACAGCATCTACACCGTCATTAATGACACCATCAATAACGACATCCCACGCCTTATATCCGTCAAGCTCACGCAACGGAATAGGTGAACCGTCTAGAGGGTCGATACCCGTCTGATGAATAGATGACCTATCCCGGTACCCTAGATGCAAATCTGACAGATGGGCAACAACATACTCTGTGGTGCCTGTTTCTTCCATACCCAAAGTGGGAGCCTTTCTCCTAAAGATTAATGAGCTTTCCGTGACCGTCAAGCATATCTACCATAAGGGAAACCATAAGCTCAGCGTCACCTGTAGTCTTAATTTCCTGCAAGCGCTGGTTAAAAGAAGCCTCAAGCTCAGTGCCAGCATACAAAGGTGTAAACCTCGTGACAACAGACCATGCCTTACGCAAGGTTTCTCGTGAAAGACCTGCTAGGTTCTGCTGAGCACCTGAAGTCGCAACCTCGGTGGTGGTCTTACCGTCTGACGGCATGACACGCTCAGGAACAGCTGAAAGCTCAACCTGATTACGTACACCCAGCATCACAAAGGCGCGGTAAGCTTCCTCATAGTTACTGACACTCTCACGGAACGCCTTAGTATCGTCTCCAGCCCAAGACCTAATCGCCCGCATAATCTCAACAGACTCAGCATCCACCTTCCAAGAAGTGTCATTAGAGCCCAGAATGTACGCGGTATCCAGCTTACGGACACGAGACAACGCAACATAACCCAAGCCCTCCACGAAAGCGGACGACAAATCGAGAACAGCACCATCATAGGTCTGCCCCTGCGACTTATGGGTTGTGACCGCATATCCAGCCTTCAAAGGGAACAAACGTGCTGACGCGAAAGGCTGACTATCCCACATCTTCTCAGTAATCTGCACAGGGCGTTCAAGGATAGTAGAGACGTAAGGAATCATAAACTCTTCACCCTGAAACTCTACAATCGGGTAAACCTTCTCACCCTCTGGGATGTCGTCAGAAGAGCGGTAAATCTCATCCACTGAACGGTCATCACTTTCAGGGCGGGCAAAGCCACGCACATAACCCATAGTGCCGTTAGAAATCTTGACACTACCCTCAGCTGAGTTCTTGCCATAAATAAACCAGCCTTCAGTGGGCATGTCAGCAACCACCTTCGCATCAACCTTCAGGGCGGTCTGCATCTCAGAACGCGAACGTAGAGCCTTCCACTGTGCCGCCTGCGTAGGGGTCAAAGACTCTACCGGAGCCAAAGAGCTGGCGGAGCTAGTGAACTTAACCGCCTTACCGGGTAGCTCCTTGATGCGTACAGCGTTATGCTCTTCAACCTCACGGTTACGGGCATAAATGCGGATAGTAGGCTCACCATCTGTAGACTTATCCATCTCATTAGCACGTTCCTTAGTGATAGTGCGAGATGCCAGCGCGTTAAAGTCTTCAGTAGTCAAAGAGTTGTTTGACATGTTGTTGATAATGCGAGCAAGAACCGGGTCAGTCGCACGGTGAGCCGTGGTTAGGTAGCAGTAACGGAAATCAGCAGACTTCCAGGCGGGAGTACCAAACGGGAAACCCTCATAATGCTCCTGCGTACCGAAATCACGGTCAGGCACAGCCTTGAGCTGATTAAAGTCACCAGCGGCAATAATCTGCACACCACCATAAGGTAGGCTATTGCCACGAACCGTGCGCAGGCGTTCCTCTAGTTCCTGCCACAGCTGACCATACACCATCGACACCTCATCAATAATGAGTACGTCAATTTCCTTCAGTCGCTTAGCCTTATGGAACAGGTAAGAGACATGACCGGTCACGTCGTCCACATGCTTACGCTTATCAATACCAAAGAGACTGTGAACAGTACAGCCGCCAATATTTTCTGCCGCCGCACCTGTGGGGGCAGTCACCTCATACTGGACACCGTGCATATCAAACAGACGGCACGCCAAATGAACAACGGAGCTTTTACCTGTACCAGGGCCACCAGTCATGAAGATATTCTCACCAGCAAGGATACGGACAAGCGCCTCAAACTGACTCGTGCAATCGGCACTATTAGCCGCCTCAAGAGCTGAACTGTGACCAAGATACATGTCACCACCAACACCGTCGCCGTTCTCGCCCGCAAGACGTGCAAGCGCTGTAACAGGTGACATGGTACTAATTTCCGCAAGTAGCGGCGCGTTATCCTTCGGTTCTACAACGTCTGACATTCAGGTTTCCTTCTAAAGATGGTGAAGCCGCCAAGGTCAATAAACCCTGGCGGCAAATTGTGGTTAAGTGTGCGCTAGTTTCAAAACAAGCAGTTTCAAGGAATCCATACTGTAGTCACGTTCAGGGTTCTGTAGATAATTGCCCAGTATGGACTCAATAGCAATTATACGTGATAGCCCCGCCTTTTGTACAGTCTTCAAGAGTGGCTTAGCTACGAAGGCGTTGCAACCCATCTCTTTAGCCAATTTTTGTGCACTATACTCGGGATGCTCAGACAAAATAAGCGCCGCGTGCATTGCTTCACGTGCCCTAGACTTCAGAACGGTAAGCGGCAGGGCGAAGCCACCACTGGAACGTTCAATAACTCGAAGAAGCAGAGGAATGTTCCTGTCGATGATAGCGTCAAACAGTGCCCAAGGTGCACGCTCACCAGGTGACATGGGCAGGTAGGGTTGAACCTGTTCCATGCTAAGGAGCCTAATGTCTCGCTTACTCATGGGGATTACATGCTCTAGCAGGGGTACCAGGTGCCCTAGTTCCTCACCAGCATATTCTGAAACCTTAGACACAATAGAAGGCGAGAAACCCTCTTTTTCTAGAATTGTCCTGAACCTGTCTTTACCTGTTTCGGGCTTGATTATTTCGCAACCCATCCGCTTGAGTCGGTTTAGGATATTGCTAACCATCTTAGGGGTTGATGATGTCGTGATGATTAGACCACCCCAAGGCTCACCTGAAACTTTCTTGAGTGAACGGGCAACCGACTCAAACTCTTCTTTTGAATCGCAATTCAACACATACAGGTGAGTGCCACCGAACAGGTCACAGCCGGTAGCTTCACCTAGATTACTGACAACTGTAGGGGAACCAACATTGTACTTCATGCCATGCTTGCGGGTTAGGTAGTTCCTGAAACTTGCATGTGGTTCAACAATGACCGTTACACGCTCGAAAGGGTCACGCTTAACAGCCGCAACCTTCACCTTATGGGGTTTGATGCCTGTCAAGGTTGCACCACCTGCGGCGACTTATCGTGTGCCTTCACCGAAGATACGGGAACAATGTAGCTTGCAGGTTCGGGGGCTTCGACCATGCACATAGTACTCCATGAATCAAGAGAGTTCTCATGATTATCGCCCATCAGGAACACCTCACCAGCCGCTAGGGTGTAAGAGTAGTTACTTTCGGTCTTGCAGGTGGTATTGATGTCTGTTTTCTGCTCACCATTGACGTAAAGGGCACCAGCAATAACAGATACGGTATCACCTTCAGTAGCTACTACCCTCTTAATCATTACACCGTGGGCATCAGTACCGTACTGCCAGTCCTGCGGGATAGTAGCAACAACAATTTCATTCTTAGCAACAGGGGTGGTCGAACCGTTGGCAAAATGGAGAATCTGCCCATCAGTATAGGTGGGGGTCATGGAGTTGCCGGTCACCTGATAGTTGGTGTTCATGACAGATACGGAGGACGCAAGCTTCTCGAAAGTGAAGCCGTTATTGTAGGCGAAATAGCCGCCCCAGGTAATTGATGCACACAAGGCGGCGGCAATACCACCAATAACCCATTTACGCTTATTACTAACAGGTAGGACGTTATCAGGCTCTTCAACCTCAATACCGGGTTCAGCAGATGCGGTAGAGCCTTCTCGCATTTGGGATAGTAGCTCACTAGGGGTTTCAGTCTGGGTGTTCTGGTTCTCGTTATCCATTAGGTGTTTCCTTGCTTGTGTACATTGTGGGTAATTAGGGCTTCTTGGTGGCTTGGCGTGCAGACTCGTTGAGTGTGGAGCGTGCCTGAATTGCCGAATAGTCGGTAGTGCGCAAAATGTCACGCTCAATAGTGCTGACAGTATTTAGTCCGCGCCCAATTTCCGTTGCGATATTCAAATCAGCCTTAGCCGCATTTAGCCCAATCTCGGCTGTGATGAGGTCAATCTTAGTGGAATCAGCTTCAAGTTCTGCCAGGTCTTTAATCTCATTCTCTGTGAGTTTCTTACCTTCCCTGAAGGTGCGGTTACGAATTTCAACGCGGGCGGTAGCTAGGGCGCGCTCATGGGCGTAACGTGCCGCCAAGTAGTAGCGTTGCGCTTCGTATTGTCGAGTAATTGCCGCTGGGGTATCAATCATTGCCTTCACGATACTTTCCGCTAGGACTCGAAGGTTCGTCAGGTCACGTTCATCTAGGATGGATTCTAGCTCTTCGACGCTAAACTGAAGGTCGCCAATACCTTTATTGTCAAGTGAATTAACAATCTCTTCAGCTGTAGGTACGGCACCATACTCGGTGCCATACCCAGGGCGGCGCTTGCCGTAGTGTGTAGCTTTTGCTTGCTCGTTTCCTGCTGGTACCATACGGTTCCCCTTTCACTAAGTGCAACATTTTGAATGTGTGCTAAAATTAGATATGAACTCATAACATTATATAACGCCTAAGAGGAAGAAGTGTAATGCCTACCGAAAATGCAAATAGCAATAAGAAAAAAATGTCACGACGTGAGCTATTCATGTATTCAGGAATCGTTGCCGGTGCAAGTCTAGCAACCGGCGGTGCAACCTACTATTTCACTGACCAGCAAAGCAAATCAAGCGGCGAACAATTCAACGCACCCAACGAAACCACTATTGCCAAAATTCAAGAAGAAAACGCGGCTAAGGCAACAAGCGCACCCAGCCCTGCAACCCCCACCAAGGAAGCTACACAGGAACCGGAAATCTCTACCACAATGACACCCACCCCGGAACCTGAAGGTGTAGAAAACCTACCCGAAGACACAACCCCCAGCATTGGTGAACAGCCCAAAAACATTGACTGGAACACCATTAACCCCATGACCCTGCGCATCCCAGACGTAGGCTTCAACGCAGGGCTAACCTACACGGGTGACACCTACAACGCACAGACCGGATACTCAGAAATCAACGTCCCCGTAACCTACCGAATCGGCGTATATACAGACTCAGCACCCCTAACCAGCGCAACAGGCACTACCCTGCTTGTTGGTCACGTCAATTGGAGTAACGGTGCCGCCGCACCTATGAGCGCTATCACAGCCTGCAAAGTAGGTAACACTGTCTACACTACAGACCATAACGGAACACTCACCGAATGGGTTGTTACCGGCATTGAACCGAAAATCCCGCAATCTGACCTGAGTAAGCACTGGAACGTAACAGCAAAGACAGGTAGGCGGCAACTCCTCATGGCAACATGCCGTGGCACCTACCAGAATGGGCGTTGGACTTACCATGATAACTTTGTAGTAATTGCGGAACCGAAAAATAAATAAACTTACCGCTTAGGCGTAACTAGGGCGGGCATACTTGGAATGAAACATCAAGTGTGCCCGCCCTATCTTTCTTACCTCTTGACCCAACAATAGTTAGGTAAAACACCCCTCTGCAACCTTGCGCAAGGGTACCGCCTAATACGGTAAAGAAACCATAGCGCGATGCTATCGAATAACGCTACCATCGGCACTAATGACCGTTGGTACATTAGGGGCATAGACCGGCTGGGCGTTCTGCTTATGCACAGCCTGAACGTAAGAGCCGTACCCCCTCTGATAGTCACCTATTTTAACAAGCGTCTTACGAGGCCCCTCAATCGCATAGAAAGACTGACCCTTCAGAGTGATACTAGTACCCCAACGATGGTAGCGCATTTTCTCCGCATAAAACATGGGGTGAAGGTACGTACTGGAAACCTCATGCCCCGTCAAATCACGCATAGAGATAGAACCATGAATCTGTGGGAAAGGGCAAATCTCAGGTGTACTCATCCACGAAGAATACACCTCAGCAATAGGGTGACCCATAATAGGGTTAGCGGCATAGTTAATGCCGTCACCAAGCCTATAACATTGACCCTGATACAGTGTACCCAGATACTTGATATTTAGTGCATAGGCGGCTTCACGGGCTGTCTGAGGCCTACCGAGATTAACCCACTCGCCGTGGCTAAGCCCAGCGTGGGTCACTAGGCGACCATCGACCTCGACTGCAACATAATACCTGAAAGCCGCCTTGCTCACCTTCTCGTCGGTAAGCCACCCCTCACGAACATAGTTCACGCCATTAGGTGCGTCTTTCAGGTAATTGTCAGCGGCTTCTTTCGGTAGGTTCAGGTATGCCACCTCGTTAGCGCCAATAATATTGACGAACGGCATCACCGAATTTTGCGTATTCTCACGTATCTTATCCAACAAAGCAAAGTTCGCGCTAGTTGGTGCAATATTGACTGGCTCATCATCAGCATTAAAGCCGTACTCCTGGAAAGGTGCAAGGCGAAGCATGTTACCCAACGTAATCGTAGTATCCATACGCGGCATAAGCTTTAGGAACCTGTTCTTGTAGACATCAACCTGACCGTGCAAGCCAGAAATAAATAGCTTACGGTCAAATGAATCATTAGCCCACGGAACATTTACAGGCTCATCCAGGAACTCTGAATCAACCAAGAAGTACGCTTCATCCGGTGTGACTACGTTATCGCCGCTAGGCGACTCTTCAGGTGGTAGCTTAGGAATCGGGAACCCTAGCTTAGCTTTCTTACGCCGGTCACCTGACGGGTAAAAGAACCTTGGCTTAGCCCATTCAGGAATCCTAGACTCGTCAATAATATCCCACCTCAGCACCGGCGGTTTACCGCTTGGAATCGTAGTGAAGCAGTCAATTTCATCTTCCGTATACAAGCCCTTTTTGTAGGTGCTCGCAACGATTTTGAACATGCGGTCAGATAGCACATCAAGCCCAAGCTCAGCACCCTTCAAGAAAACAGCATGAGTGGGTGGTAGAGGGTACTGACCTTTAGGGGGCGGGATAAGGTCACCCTCAGCAACGCTAATAGGTGCTGGAAGCGTGTTCTTCTTACGTGCCTCTTCACTCTCACGAAGCTTCTCTGAATATGTGCGCTTATCCGCCCTCTTGTGGATAGATGCACGAATTTCCTCTAGGGGGTTATTCAAATCATCAACTGTGGGGTGGTGTACTTCAGATGGAACCATGAACAAACATCCTTTACGGTCTTCAAAATTGGCAAATACGCGGCACGACCTAAAGATACCGTGCCGCGTATGCCTTGAACTAATAACTAGTGAGTCAAATATTCAATATTCTTAGCCTGGTGTTTCAACCCATCCGGTGACCCGTCATCCACTACTAGAATGTCGAAGACGTTACCGGCAACGTCAGGTACACCCTGTTCCACGTCATCAGCGGAGGAAACGTGAACAGAAATGCCATTCCGGGAATGGATAACACTAACTTCCTCGGGGAAACGCACATTAGAGACAATGACCTTCTTTCCTTCTTGAAGTAGAAGCCAGATACGGTAATCCAACATGCCGCACCAAGCCGTCTCATCAATAAGACCACGAATCACATCAACATCCAGGCGTTCCGTGAAATCCCGCACATACGAGTTCTTGTAGGCGTTATCCCAAGAGCTATCAAAGTCCTCAACGAACGCAGACTCAAAAGGCTTCAACGACCCATCATCAAGAACAATGTAAGGGTTCAAGACTAGGACGGCATCATACAGCCCGTCGTTCGCGTCAAGAACAACCCAATCTCCACCAAAAGCATCCACTAGCTTAGCGACATGCTTAGGGTTACCACCAACACCAATAAGAGGTGCGTTTGTGGGCTCCCCAAGGGTGGTAGAAGAGCCGGTAGATGTGGTACCGCTCTCATACTGAGAAGCCGCCAAATAATCAAGCGTGGACTTATAAAAATCTAGAACATAATCCAAGGCGCTACTCGGCTTCAAATCACCCGCCGGAGGCTCAACCTTGAACGGCGCGCCACCAGGCATAGTCTTCAACACACTATCAAAAGTGGACATGTCAATAACCCGTTCACCCACAAGACGGCGAACATCAGGCAAAACACGCTGTAGAACATTCAGGATACGCGCCGTATCCCAACCAAGAAGACAGAAATCAACAGCGCCATAAGACTCACTCAAAGCCGTACACGAATCAACAATAGAGGCACCATCAATCACCTTACCCGTCAAAGAACTATGCACAGACGGTGCGCCTACCGGGTCAAGAGAACCACCAGTCACAGGCATAATAGCCAAACTAGAAGCAGAACTACCCGAAGTGGCACTAGGCACAAGATGGGCAACGAGGAAAATAACAGGGTTTGCGGTATTCATAAAAAAATTTCCTTCCAAAAATAACGATGCAAGTTGAGTGACCACTCCATTATAACATCTAGGCACAGAAAAACCCGCCCCAGTTCAAAACCTGGAACGGGTTCCTCTCATAAATCAACTAATGTTACTCTTCTTCACTATCACGCTTAGACTTGCGAACCATGTAAACCGCAAATCCAGCGATAATAAGGAAACCAACAGCAACAGCGCCAATAGCAAAAATGTTGCCTTGCGTATCGTGGCCTGTCTTAGCTTCTACGCGCTTCACAGGTGACGCAGAATCATTAGTAGGTGTTGAATCTGCTGAGGGCTGAGTTGTAGCCGAGGGTGAAGCACCCTTCGGAGTAGCTACAGGTGACTCAGAAGCACTTGGGGTAGCCTTCGGTGCGGGTGCCTCTTCTGTGATGCTAGGTAGCGGCTCAGGGGTCTTAGTAGACTCAGGTGTGGGGGTTACCTCAACCTTGGGTGCCTCAGTAGTAGGTGTTGCCACAGGAGTGGGTGAAGTACTTGTTGTAGGTTCAGCACTAGGTGCCGGGTTTTCACTCTTAGGCGATTCCGTAGGAGCCGGTGTTGGCGTCTCACTTACTGTAGGCTCAGGGGTAGGCGTAACCACCGGGCTAGACGGTGAAGGTGCCAGGGTAGGCTCTACAGTAGGCACAGGGGTTGTAGACTCAGACGGCGCAGGAATCGGTGCCGGGGTTACCGGAGCGGACGGCTCAGGAGTCACCGCGGGAGCGGTAGGAGTAGGTTCAGGGGTAGGCGTTGGGTCTACCGTAGGTTCCGGGGTTACCGCAGGCGTAGTTGAGGTAGGTTCCGGTATAGGGGTAGGCTTATCCGTAGTTGGTGCCGGGGCAGGAGTCTCGCTAGGGGCAGGCTCTACCGTAGGTGTAGGCTCAGGTGCCGGGGCATCACTCGGAGTAGGTTCAGGGGTTGGGGTTGGTTCAGGCTCAGCTGTAACCAGCGGGTAGTGGCGAACATAATCCACCGAAATACCACCCGTAGGGTTATCCTGAACACCCCAATAAACGTTAGACACGCGAGCAGTCAAAGTCATATTCAAAGGCTGACCTTCAGGGAAAGTCAAAGCATAATTCGGGTCACTAGACTTAAACTCATCCACAAGGACACCATCACGGAAAATCTTCACGCCGTCACTATTCTTCAGAATACCAACAACAACAGACTCGCCGGGTGCCTTATTATTCATCCACACAGCCTTAGTGTGCGTAGTCTTCTTACCTGACTGAGCATCAATCGCCGCCTGGCTAAAGTGAATTATAGACTGGTTCTTATCCGCCTGCTGAAACTTCTCTTTCTTGCCAGCCTCACTGCGGGTACTATTATCAGTCGCACCGAACGCCTCGAAACCGTCCACTTCGCCAAGCTGAGGGCCAGCAACATTGCCGTTGCCATACAGGTAGCCGCCCACGTGACCGTAACCCGTGTAGCTCAGTGAGTACTCCCAGTACCCATCTTCAAACGCCACCTTATTGTTAGTGGTCATCTCAGCAGAATTACCCTTCTGCCCATTCGCACCAACCTTAGTGGTCAGATGAAGCTTACCGTCCTTCACTGACACAGCATCCTTAGTGTAACGACCATACGGGTCTTGCTTAGCCTCAGAATAGCCATTATAGACATTCCAGAAAGCAGTATTAACCTCAGTGCCGTTAAACTCATCAGCCCAATCAGGGCACTTAAACTCAGTCTGGAAAGTACTAGCAACACACTCAGGCTTAGGTGTACTAGGGGTAATATTCGCGGCACCTGCAACTGTTGCACCGCTCGCCATTGAAAGGGTTGCAAGAGTTGCAAGCCCGACCTTCTTCGGGGACATCTTCACCGTTAAATCAATTCCCATCTTCAATAAAAACAAAAACAAATAAGCCCAAAACGGACTTAACCAACACATAGCACAATAGAGGGGGTGCAAACATCAAATGCTTACACCCCCTCGCCAACAAGGAGCGCTAGGGTACCCTAGTCAGATTTAGTTTTAAGCGTCGTCGTTACGCTTACGGACGGTACGCGCGATAGTAGCACCAGCACCAGCCGCAACAACCATCAGCATACCACCAAGAGCCGCCGGATTAACAGCAGGGTCAGCGGTGTGACCAGTCTTAGCCTCAACAAGCTTAGCAGGCTCAGACGGCTTCTCAACTACCGGCTCGGAAGGCTTAGGTGCCTCCGGGGTCGGCTCTACAGGCTGTTCCTTAAACTCGTTAATCAGAGTAATCTTAGCCTGAGCAGTCTGACCAGACACAGTGCTGATTACATAATCAACAGAGGGCAGGTCACCCTTGTAACCAGCGGTACGGGTAAACGTAACAGTACCGTTCTCATCTACCTTATAGGTACCCTCAGGGAAGGAACGCTCGGTAACCGGGTTGCCCTTCTCATCAAGGAAACGGATAGTCTTAACATCCAGCGGGTCATCAGCATTGTTCAGCTTACCGCCAATGTCGTTGGTAGCAATATCCTGAAGGATAGTCGGGTTATCGCTATCAATCTTGAAACCATCATCGTTAGCCTTCGGAGCCTCAAAAGTAGCCTCCGGCAGGTTCTCAACAACCGGCGGGTTACCCGGAACCTCAGAAACAACCTCAGCCTTAGCAAGAGCCGGGTCAGTCACAGTCTGAGCGGAACCAACAGTACCCGTAGCCTTAGTGCCGTCCCAGTTCTTGAAAATGTTAGCAGTCTGAGTAGCCTTGTACTCAACCTGAACAGTCTCACCAGACTTAACCGAAACATTACCAAGCTCAATAGTCTTAGTCTCACCCGGTGCAAGAGTAAATCCAGCCGGAAGAGCAACCTTGCCACCATCAATATTGGTGACAGTCAGGTTAGACTCATTAAGAGTAATAGCGGAATTAGTGGTGTTAGTCAGCTCAACAGTAACCTTACCGGTAGCAACACCATTCTCGCCAACCTTCAGGTTCACCGGCTGAGTATTAGCATCGTCACCATTAATCTTAGTAACAATACCAATCGCCGTATTCACAGGCTGAACATGCAGAGTCACAGTAGACTCAGCCTGCTTACCATCAGCAGTCGAAACCACATAACGGACAGTGAAGTCACCAACAATGTTCTGCGGGTGCTCGAACACAACCTTACCGTCTACAACCTTAGCGGTAACACCAGAATCAGCGAACTTGTAAGAAGTCGCACCGTCACCAGCACCAAGCTTCAAAGTAGAAGCATCAATAGTGCTACCATCAACCTTAGCCGTAGCCAGCGGGTCAAGGGTGTGGGACTTCTCGCTAGTCACCAGGACAGTCTTCTCAGCCGGTGCAACAGCCAGGCTAGACTGCTTAGCCCAAGTGAACGTTGCATTAGAAGGAACCTTAGTAGTCGCCTTACCGCTATCGTAAATGTTATAGTTCACGGTAACAGTACCACTGAAGCCCTTCTCGGGGACAGCGGTAGCGACACCCTTATCATCAATAGCGATGGTTGCCTTGCCCGGAATAACAATCTTCTTGCCACCCTCAGAGATGGTCGCACCATCCGTAGTGGAGAAGATAGTCTTAGTCTTATCCAGGGTGTAAGGCTTAACCGTAGAGGTGTTCTCCATCAGGTCAGCAGTCAGGGTGACACCGTAAGCGCCCTGCTTCTGCTCGTTACCATCCTTGGGCAAAGCGTAAGACTCAGCGGAACCGTCCTCGTAGCTGTAGCCACCCCATGCGGTAATAAAACCAGTCTGCGGGCGACCGGCAACGTCAGTGCGGTAGGTGCGGCCCTCGAACGTGAATGTCGTTTCCTTGTTTCGGATTGCCTCAGCGGTCAGCTGTACGTCACCACAACGCTTCCCCTCGGAGTCGATACCGGGGCTGTAATCCTTAACCTTCCAGTGAGGCTCCTGCTCAACAACCTTAGTGACATCAGGCGAGGTGGTGGAGAACCAGAACGACATACCATCCCACAAAGCGGTGTACTTGAGAACCAGCTTACCGGGGGTGGACTTCTCGAAGTCGATAGTTACCAGAGGCTCAGTGACGCCGCGTTCCTTCAACTCGTTACGGACAGTGTTGGCGAAGCTACCAGTTGCCGCACGGACAGACAGATTTTCAGGGTTAATGATGCTCAAGTCACCCTCGGGGTCTGCCCAAGCCTTCTGCTCAGCCGCAGTGCGGTGACCAGCAAGAGTGAAGTACTTACGAAGCTCAGGGTTCTTCTTGCCCCATTCAAGAAGGTCTTCATTGTGGAGGTAGTAGAAGCGACCGTTAATTTCCTTGGAAGGAACTGACTGGGTTACAACAAAATTGGGGTTCTTCTTGAGATAGTCATCAGCTTCACCCTGACCGATACGGAATTGCTGTTTTGCAGGGTCAATAGTCAGCTCAATTTCGTAGGTGCCACCCTTAACGACACCATTCGGGACAGTCTGACCCTTCAAGAATGCATCAGGCACGCCACACTTTGCGACACCCTGACCACCATACCAAACACCACCAGGGCCAATGAAGTCCACCTGGCTGGCGGCGGGGTTCAACTTAATCTGACCGCCATTGATGGTGCCAACACCAGTTGCCTTATACTTCAGGTCATAGGTCTTGAGAACCTTCTCATCATTCAGCGGGTCAATATTTGCTGTAAAGTTCGCGCTAATGTCACGCGGGTTCTCAGTAATCGCATCATTCCAGGTAATGCGGATGATACGGCTGTTCGTCGGGTGGTTTGACAGGGTGCCAATCTTCTTGCCGCTTGCGTCAAGAACATCTGCCATCTTAGTAGTGAACAGAAGGTTGTTGGCGTTTTCCTTACCTTCGGAGCCAGCCGCCAAAGTGGGGATAAGCTCAATCTCGGTAGTCTGCCCTGCCTTGAGTGCGCCGTCAAGGTTCGGGATAGTGAGGGTCACCTGTCGGGTGACGCCACCACGACCATTGGTGAGAGTCTGGACTTCACCTTCGCCGCCGGTTACCTTCAGGCTTGAACCTGCAAGGTTCTGATTAGCGACTTGCACGGGTGCAGGCGTTTCAGCGGCAAAAGCTTGAGACGAACTAATAACAGGCATTGCAAGAGAAACGCCGGTCATGGTGAGAGCTACTAGAGGCTTAGAATTACGGGGTACATTCATGGTATTTAAAAACTCCAAAAGTTTACAATTTGTTACTGGTTCCCTGAAAATAGGGGGTGTACAAAGACCAGGTTTTCCTGGTCGATGAATATACTATAGCGTTCAGCGGGTCGCTAGAAAGCTTTATCAGCAAGGAAGCGCGCCGCGTAATCATACTTCGCGAGTCGCCACGCATCCTTGTCAGTGATTTCACGTAGCCGCGTCACATCACGGTTATCTTCCACTTCCGCAACTTTCACAACAAAAGCCAACGGGTTACTCGATAGGCGTTCCATGTATTCGTAGTACTGCTCATCTGAACGTTCATGTGTTAGAAGGCTAACAGCCTCAACGATGCGGGGCGGGAAAATCTTTTCCAGCTCACCAGGGTTCAGATTACTATCTTCTAGAACGTCATGCAGGTAAGCCACAATAACCGCGTCCGTATCACCACCATTATTGGCGACGCGCTCAACCACAGATTCTACGTGACCACCGAAATAGTCATTACCACCATAGTCTGACTTGCCACGGTGAATGTGTTGTGCGACATACCGTGCGGCGGCAATAAGCCACTGCGTGTAGCTAACATCAAGCAGGAACTTATGTTCACTACTTTCAGCTTCAAGAAGAGCTTTCGGCCCCACATTTGCAAGATAGATAATATGGTCAGTTACGCGAAGCTTCCACGTAGTAGACCCATCAGAAACGGCAGGCACTACAGTGCCGCCACTCTCAAGAATCTCAGCGAAAGCTAGTTGGGCGTTATCAGTGACAGGGTACACAAACCCCATACAGTATCACTCACCTATAGTAGTATCCAATATATACACACAACATATCACTGCACTCTAAGAAGGAAACAGTAAAGCGCCCCTCCACCGTATCGACACCTAATAGTACCGACACCACAGAGAGGCGCTTTAGCTAGAAATCTATGAAATTATCCTAGAGGGCAGTGTAGTAACCATCAACATGCATGATAGAAACAGAGTGAATCATAGTGCCCTCAGACGGGTTAAGAGCGGAAATCATCTTACCATCACCCAAGTAGATACCCACGTGGCTGTAACCGTTCTGGAACACAATATCACCAGGCTTAGGGGCAGAAGTGGGCTTCAGTTCACCAACCATAGAGTAGGTGTACGCGGTGAGCTTGATGCCGTGCTGTGCGAAAACCCACGAAACGAAGCCTGAGCAGTCCCACGCACGGAAAGTCTTACCACCCCAAACGTAGGCACCACCAAGACCAGTTTCAGCGGTCTTGACAATACCGGCTCGGGTAGCGTCAAGGTTTCCAGTGTTCACATCGGCAGTCGTACCAGTTGTTGCCGGGGTGAGCTTCACATCAAAGTTACTGGAATAAGTGTTACCGCTGGAAGTAGCAACCGGGGCGGTAGTAGGAATAGTGGTAGGAGTGTATGCGGTCTGAGTATTGGACTGTACGGACACAGTAGCGGGAGCCTGACCAGTATTGCCGCTAGTTGCATTAGTGGCGCTTGCGACGGTTGTGGGGCTAGTAGGAACCTCGGTAACCTTCTTTGCCGCATCAGCCTTTGCCTTCTCTTCGTCCGCCTTCTTCTTAGCCGCCTCAGCATCAGCCTTCAGCTTAGCTTCTTCAGCCTTCTTCTCAGCGTCAGCCTTAGCCGCAAGTTCATCACGGGTTTCAATGATGCTGGTCATCATCTTGTTTAGGGAGGCAGAGCGTGCAATCGCCTTATCAGCGGCTTGGTTCTGTGCCTCGATAAGCTGTACCATGTCGCGGGCTTCTTCCGGCAAATCGACAGGTAGCACATTCTTGAGGCGTGCCCTATCGGAAGCACTCAGTTCAATCTTCTCAGTGTTATTCTCGTTAATCAGAGAGTCGCTAGAGGTACCAGGTAGGGTGTTGGGGGCAGTAACCTGAGTCTCCAGGGGGTTAGTAGATACCTGCTCTACCGCCGCCGGGTTGCTGTGGGGGTTAATTTCGGTTGCCATTGCCGCGTTACCGAGAGCCATAGAAGCAATAGTAGGAACGGCAATGAACATCTTAGAATAGAAGTTAAGCTTGGACATAAGTATAGGAGTAATCCTTAAAAGTAGTTTTATCTGTCAGGGGTTTGCGGGATTAGCTGTCAGGCTCGACATGCCAGAAACTTGTCGCCATTGCATCGAAATGCAAGAGTTTGCCTCAAGGTGCCAGTAAATAGGCACCAGAATTGGGTTTCCCGCCCCTCCATTATATTTGTAAGAACAGTATCTATTGGAGGGCTCAACCTAGATACTTGGCAAAGGTAAAGCCGACTCACTGATAGAAATCAAGGTGAAGTCGGCATTAACTTTGAAACCTTACCCAGTAATCATATCACCTAATCAGGGTGGTTTGCAACCCGAAAAGAAACACGTTTACTTAAGGGTACTATCGGCTAGTGCGGTAGCAGGTTCAGAATAAAGGTGTTGGCACCATACAGGATAGCCATGTTATAGATAGCGTGCGCAACCCAAGAAGCGTAGATATTCTGTGTCTTCAAGGTGATAAGGCAAAGCATCACACCTGATAGGAAATACAGAACCAGCATCGGCATAGTTGCTGTAAGTGTGGCAAGGAAGACATTAAAGTCGCCTGCCGAGGTGGAAGTCTGGAAAGCGGACATGAAAGCGCCAGCAACATGGTAACCCATGAAACCGAAAGAAGAAATAGCTACCATGAGTGCCTTAACCGAGAAGGAACTGTTACGCACAAGCGATAGTAGAGCGCCACGGAACAACATCTCTTCAGCAATAGGTGCCAGAACCACCGTGAATCCCAGAGAAGCCAGCAGGGTAGGAATGTTCATCACCTGATACGGCGGCACAAACACCTTTGAAATACCAGTATTACCTTCAAATAGGGTGACCACCACATTGAACACGAGAAGAGCTACCGCGCCAATGGCACCAGCCTTCAAATAGCTAGGAATCTGCAAAGGGTTAAAAATGCCGAACAACATTTCCTTGAGAGGCATATTCAGGCGGTTAGCAATAAAGAAACCAGCAATAGCCGTAAGAGCCGCCATAGCCACACTATAGAGCATGGAAAGAATATGAGACGACCCAACAGGTAGGTTCCAGCTAAAAACGGCACCACTAGCGGCATTGACAATAATGTTTCCAAGGATAAACACGCCAACAATGAAAGCGGCACCAATGAGTAATGAGATACCAGTGGGTAACCCAGAAGACTCGCCCGTAGCGCTCTTCTGAACTTCAGGGGTAGGAGCACCACCGGTGGGGTTAGGTACCGTTTCTGTGGCGGGGGTATTCACTTCTGGGGGCATAACTTTAACCTTTCATGTACGGGGTCATTATGTGTAGTTAATTATATATGGAAACGCCCAGGTGGGCTAAAACACGTCATAATGCTTTAGCCCACCTGGAAACAACGGTGCTAGTTAGTCAGCAACACGCTTGTAGTAAGAGCGGGCGCGTAGACCCTGGGCGATACCCAGACGGCGGGCATCTCGAATATCAGCCGCATCATTAGCACGGTAATCCTTCAGGGACATACCGTACTTGTAAGTCTCATACTCGTAATCGTCGCCAAAACGGGTATTAGTTCCGGGTCGGCGGAGCATGTCCTTAGCGGCAGTGTAAGGCAGTAGACCCTCAATGTAAATCAGGTAACCATCAGTGGTACCAAACACGAACTTAGGGTTGCCAGAGTTGCCAGTGAGAATAACGCCGAAGCTGTCGCCGCTCACCTTCAGAAGCTCATTACGCAGAGGTTCCTTAGTGTCAGCACTTCGGTAGCGCTTGAAATCGCCCTTGTTCACATGCCACACCAGACCGTTCATAGTGTTAATAATGGTCAGGTCACCAAACTGTGAACGGATAGCGTGCCACACTTCAGAGTTGGAACGCATATAGGTGTGCAAGATACCCATATCCTTCTCCGGGTGCTCCTCGTTCGGGATAGCCAGGTTGAAGCGGCGCGAAGCGTCACGGTGACGAATGTAACCCTGAATACCCGCAACATTACGGTCAGCCTTAATATTGCCAGGCTCGAAGCGCCAACCGCCACCAAACTCGAAAGTGTCGTTCGGGAGAGATACCGAGTCTCGCACGTCAGAGGAATATACACCCCAGTCATGCTTATACTGATGCTCGGCAGACACAACAGGCTGGTTCTTACGCCAATGACGGCGGAACTCATCATCCATGAGTGCGTAAGTCGGTGCGGTAGAAGTGGGGCCGAGGTACAGGGTAATGTCCTGCTTACCACCCTTCTTAATGATACGGGTAGCACGAACGGTAGGTGCTTCAGAGCCGGTATCTACCTGTTGTTCAGTGGGCAGAAGGTGCACACCCTGATTCGGGGCGCTCGAAATGTAGATAGGGACGAAGCCGCCCTCAAAGTCACCTGCAAGGATTACGCCGTCTTCATACCCGAAACCGTGGATATTGTCACGGTGGGAACTGATAGCAATGAAAAGGGTGCCGTCAGTATTCGGTGCGGAGCAGATAGAGGTCACATGCTCGGCGTGGTAGGGGTTGCCCTGCGGGTCTACAATGTCACGAAGAACCCAGTTGCGGTTCTTAATGTCACTTTCCCATACAGCAGTGCGGTTGTGAAGGTGCTTAAAACCGGCAGGCTGGGACGGGTCAAGCAACGGCAGGTAGATTCGACCCTCAGCGTAGAAGCCCTTAATTTCCTCAGAACCGGCAGGCTGAGGGTTGATGATACTGTTACCGTTGCTATCGAAAGCAGAGATGCACACGCGGCTAATACCCCAAGAGTCACCATTGAGGTTGAGGTTGCCGTAGCCGGGGATGATGTTACCATCAGGCGATACTGCAATAGAGTTAATAGCAGACAGTGACTCCATAGAGCCACCACGCTTAATTGCGTGACCCACAGCCGGGGTAGGCACCTTGGTGATAGAGGGGCTAATGGCGGGCTCAATGAAGCGTTCACGAGCATTAGCGGAGGTTGCGGTCATGGCAACAGTTGCGGCACCAGCGATAGAACCTGCAATCAGGGAACGGCGGGTGATAGGCATTATAGTAGGTTTCCTTCCTGTTAAGGAATCAAGTTGTAGTGAATATGAATTACGACCTCAAACCGAAGCCGTGTGAAACCATCATAACACACTCTTTTGGGTCTGCAAAATCGAAGTAAAAACCCCCAAAAATCAACCCAAAACCACCCATGAACACGCAAAAAACAAGAAGCACATGAGTAACCCGCCAAACAATCAAAGCGGAAACTCATGTGCTTCTTGCAAAATAAGAGGTGGCGACGGGAATTGCACCCGCATATCCGGTTTTGCAGACCGGCACCTAACTAATCGGTCACACCACCAAGACTAATGCCCCGCCCTGTAAATTGTTCTAGGATAGACAGGGCGGGGCATTAGAAGGTGACAATGCGTAAGTGTGCTAAATGGGTACCACCAGTTTCTTGTCGGTAGCATCCGGGCTCCACAGTAGGTTTCTGGTCTACTGCTCTTGCCCTTAGTTTTACATACTTACAATCGCAACCAAGAAATCTTGGCTACGTAGCCACTTTACCACACGCTTCAACTCTTTTGCAAATCCGGTTTAAAGCGCCGTGTAGTAACCATCAACAGGCATCCAGTCCACAGGGTGAATCAGGGTGCCGCTAGACGGGTTAAGAGCGGAAATCATCTTACCATCACCCAGGTAGATACCGACGTGGCTGTAACCATTCTGGAAGACAATATCACCCGGTTTAGGGGTGGTGGTTGGCTTCAGCTCATTCTTCATACTGTAGGTGTATGGTGTGAGCTTGATGCCGTGCTGGGCGTAAACCCATGAAACGAAGCCTGAGCAGTCCCAGCTCTTGAAGGTCTTGCCACCCCAAACATAGGTACCACCTAGACCGCTCTTCGCACTCTTTACAATGTCACTGTGCTTATCGTGGTTCTGTACAGCAACCGGCTCAGCCGCCAAAGATGCAGGATGGAAACTTGTTGAACCCCTCACGGTGCCTGTCGCAATAGTGGAAATACGGCCAGTCTTAGAGAACGTCTGAGTGGTTGCGTTACGGTCACCAACAACATCAGTTTGGGGGAAGCCGTGCTTATCCCAGTGACCCTCAGCCGCCCACTTCTTACCAACAGCAGAGTTGAACTGAATGACGTGTGTGCGGTTCGTTGAAGCGTCCCAACCAACAATGTAGTAATCGTCACCATTCTTGAAGTCCTGGGCGCGACCACCATGCACATAGTACTCTTCACTTACGGGGACACCTAGCTTGTTCTTGCCAACTTCGCCGTAGCTTAGCCACTTGCGGGCAATAGCACTAGTCGGGTCGATATTGTGCGCGCCGGTCTTCTCAGTCCACACTATTTTATTGGTTCGACCGTCAGTGGTACGGAAATCCTGGGTGACGATACCGTTACCTCGATTGACCTCATTAGTGGACGGAGCGCCGTAGAAGCCGGGGTTTTCAGCCCACTTGCCACCAATAGCACCGCGAGTCCAAATCTCATGCACACCCGTCTGTTCAGTCCAGGCAAGCTTATGACCCGATGCGTAATCCTGATAATAGATGCCGTCGCGAAGCATCTCCTCACTAGTCGGGTAACGATACGTACCAGCAGAGCCGCCGGACTGTGCCCATTTACCACCGATAGCGCCACGTAGCCAAACGCTCTTTCCTTGAGCTCCATAAGAGTACACTACACGGTGACCGCTCTTAAAATCCTGCTCCCATACGCCGCGTAGCCTATCGACGGTTCGTTCATTCTCGATAGCGCCACCGTAGTCCTGGCCAATCCTCTTCAGGTATTCACGAATACCATTCTTGACGGCGAATCCGTTAGCACTCATAGGGTCTGTGTTGCTCACTGTTACGGCATTAGTGCGAGTGTTCCAGCTGATGCGGGTAATCTTAGAACCATCATTAGTGCGGAAGTCTTGGTAGATAGTATCACCGTTCGTGATTTCGTCTGTGATGGGGGTGCCAACACCTTTAACATCACCAAGGTCAAACCACTTCTGGATAATAGGCTTGAAGTTGGTCATGACGTGAACACCGTTCTTCTCTGACCAAATCAGCTTCTTGCCACTATCGAAGTCCTGCTGAGCAGATTCACGGAAGAAGTACTCATCAGTTAGCGGGTACCCAAACCTGCCGTACTCATTACCATTCTTAACCCACAGGTCACCAATAGCACCACGCAGGTACACGGCACCACCCTTACCGTCCTTGCGGTGAAGGATGCGGTAGCCGTTAGTGAAGTCTTGCGCCCAGCCGTTAGATAGTGCAAGCTCTCGACCGATAGGTGTACCGTAACGCTCCTGGTTCTTGTTCCAGTAGCTACCGATACCACTATTAATATTCAAGAAACCACCGTTACCGAAGTTACGGTCACCATTATCAACCACGGGCGCAGGCTTCGGTGCCACGGGAGCGTGAGCGGAACGGAAGCCAGTTGGGGCAGGTGAAATCTTACCGTTACTACTCCACTTAGAAACATAGTTAGCGTTACGAACAAAGTTATCCAGCTCAGCGGTAGTACCATTGAACACGTTCGAGTCACCAGCAAAAGGTGCTACAGATGAGAACTGCCAAATGTCGAAGCTAGTAGAGCCGCCCGGCATGTAACCGGGGCCAGTGGAATAGTTGGCAATATGCAGGGGTGCACCCTTGAACTCACCTGTGCCACCCATGCAGGTGTTCCACCAGTCGGTAGTAGAGTAAATTGTGGGGTAACGACCCGTCTTTTCTTTATATGTATTCATGAAGTCCCACGTCCAAGCCTTCAGCTGAGACTGAGACATGCCGAAACACGTGTTGCCCAAGGACGGGTACGGGTTATACTCAAGGTCAAGCATACCAGGTAGGGTCTTACCATCCGCTGACCAGCCGCCACCATTCTTAATGAAAATCTCAGCCTGTGTACGACCAGACGACTGGGAAGGAAGCGCAAAGTGGTACCCACCCGTAACTAGACCAGCTTCTCGTGCACCCCTGTAGTGACCTGAGAATGTCGGGTCTACATAAGTGGTGCCTTCGCTTGTTTTCATCCATGAGAAGCGGCTACCATCAGCATACTGAGCTTTCCAGTTGATGTTTGGCTGGTGGTTAGATACGTCCTGCCCAAGTACACCCCAGCCAGGCTTCCAGCCGCTCTTAGTGGTTAGCGGTACAACCGCTAGGGTTGGTGTTCCGTTAGCTAGTGTTGCATCCTGCGCACCGGTTAGGTTCTGTTTGTCCTCCGCTTGGGCTTTAGCGCCCCAACCGACGGTAGCGCCACCCTTCTTAGCACCCTCTTCAGGGGTTTCTGCTAGGGCTACCTTAATATTCTTCACATCCACAGCACCTTGCAGAGTGGGGGCGGCTTCAGTGGTTGCCGTATCCCCATTGACATGAGTGTCGGCATTGTTCTTAATTGTTTCATTCTCAGAAACGGTGATTGTTGAGCCAGCTGTAACAGTCTTTGCCTTACCGTTATCCGGTTCGCCGGTAGCAATAGCGGGTGCTAGGGTACTAGCAACAGTTGCGGCAAGTACGGTAGACGCAAAGATAGTTTTAGCGGCTTTCTTCTGAGGCGTTTTAGCTGTCAAGTTTCCTTCGTTCTCCTTCCACCCCTATATTTGGGGTGCTTTGAAATTTGGCAGTAATGAAGGCAGGGGCTTTCAGTGCATGGCACACTTTGCCCCTGCCCTCTATTCTGTAAACATATCAGGAAGGTTGATTAAAAAATATTCAGGAAACTGTAAGGTTATGCATGAGATTTACCAAGCATACCATCCTTCATCTACTATCCCATCGGTAGTATCTATGCCGTGGTAAGCCGTGAAGCCTGTAGGTGTTTCAGTGCGACGTGCCCCGGCCTTATATAGGGCGAGCGCCCTGTCTGCATCAGCTAGAACCGGCAAATCATACTTACTGTACGAGGGGAAACCCTGATAAAGAACACCTTCAGGGGTCGTATCTAGAACCACTGCATAAGTGTTCCGTGAAGGGTCGGTGCTTGAAGGTCGCCTAATAATATCGCCCTGCCTAACCTTATTCAACCCCTGGTATGAACCTAGATTGTGGTAGGCGGGGTTAGAGTAATGTTCATAGAAACTATCAGCATATTTACGCCTCTGATTCTGTGCTGTGATAGTCATGTACCCACAACCTACCGTGTCATTGAACCTGAAAGCTTTCAAGTCCTCTTTCAGTTCCGGGTCGTTTGGGCTAGTCTGCGCGGCAATAACCTCAGCAATAGTCTTCTCGGGAATCTGTGCGGGCGCAACCTTCAACAAATCCTGCGGGTTATAGACTGTGTTATCAATATTTGAAAACTTCTCATTAAAAATCAGGACGTTACCCTCAGCGTCCGGCGTGCCAGCACAAGCGTTCAGCATCTCTTCAAGATGCTCAGCATCACGAGCCGCCCCTGGAATACCGTTATCCATCGGGTACCCCGTAGAATGTGCCCACTCCATAAACTTAGGGTTTGACCACAACGCCAACGGCACCTCTTTCAGTAGCTTCTGATAATCTTCAGCGTCCACAGTTGTTGGTACACCGTCAGGCTTAGCCTCACCCTTCATAAGCCTCTTCATGATTAGCCCCGTCTGGCGACTAAGGATAAGGTTCTGACTAACCTTCACCGACTCACGCCCGGCATCAACATACTCCAGGTACCTATCCTCACCGATAGCCGCAAGCCTATCAAGATACTGCTGTTGGTGCGCCTGCATATGCTTAACAGGCGGGTACTTCTCATCTGCTGTAAGTACAGCAATATCAGTATGCGGATTCTGAACCGACTCCCTATGCTTCTTCAGTAGAGCATCAGCTTTATTCCTGTTCGCCGGGATAGTAGAACCAGAATCAGGGTCACCTATATCCGCCCTACGGGTAGCGAACAGGCTATCGGCTCGAACCCACATATCGACAGGTGATGCGTTAGCACCTTCACGTGGGGCACTAACCTCAGCCGCCGCACCATCAGGTGCATAGTAGCGTGACAGGTTGTAGTCACTATTGAGCTTGGCATATTTCTGCCGCATCTGCGAGTCTGCAATATACCGGCGAGAATCATTAGCTGGAATGAGTAATGTTTGCTCTTTAGTCAGCTCGGCGCGCGCCTCCTGTAGATTCTCCTTATGGCGTTTGCTAATCCGTGCTTCTTTAGCCGCTACCGCCTTACTATAAGTGTCGAAATGTTCCACTTCCTTGTTCTTATACTTGCAACCTTTGGGGCCGTTATACCCTACACAGCTGTTAATATCGCCGTTTGGTGATATGTGCCATGCCATATTATTTTTCCTCCAAGGCATCTATTCATCTTCAATATTTACAATAGGGTGGAAAAAGGGTGTAAAGAAACCCCCGGCTGGCAACATTAAATATTGCTTACTAGCCGGGGGCTTACTTTATATATCCCTAACCGTCAAAGCCCATCATGTTCTCCAATACCCACACGGTGCCTATAGCAACTAGCGGGCGTAGCTCACAGAGGGCGTAGGACGCTTAGAAGGGGTAGCAGACGGGGCAGGGGTAGCCTTTGCGGTACCCTTAGACGGGCTAGGGGTAGGCTTCGGGTTAGCGGTCGCTGTGGTGATAGGAACCTTCTCACCATCAATAGTGACGTTAGAACACTGGGGGGTAACCTTCATGTGAATCTCACGGTCGAAAAGCACTAGTCCTTCTTGACGCTTAGCGTCCGTGAAGATAAGCGAACACTTTCGGTAAACTTCCTTCGAGGTGTCGCTGTAGTCCTTGAAGACCAGGGTACCGGACGGGTCGGTGTAAGAATACACCAAATCGACACCCTTCTCTTCACTGCGCCAATTACGCATCTGCGCCTCATCTACCCTAGTGACGGTAGTGATTCCTTCGGATACAGATACGGAGCGGCTATTGTGCTCAGACCATACCAGGTAGCCGGTAGCGCTAAGGAAGCAGAAAGCTAGGATAGCGAAAGTCCATAGAGCCTTTTCATCCGTTCGGATTGAATCATACTTCACAGAGGCCTTACCCTTGAACAGGGCACCAATGTTAGAAATGATGCCCAGCTGAATGACCGTAAAAATAGCGCAAATCAAGCCGAGGAAGCCAAAAATAACAATCCAGAAAACAGGGTTTACAAGTTCGTGGGCAGTAATATAGTTCATGATGCTGTGATTCTAGGGGGAAGTCGTCGCTACAGGGGCAGGTTAGAGATACCGAAAGCTACTAGACCCCAAATAGCGGCACAGGGTAGCGACATCAGCATGAATCCACGCATAAAGTCTACACCATAGGCAGGCTCAACAGCGGGCTGAGGGGTGTTAGTGGTGGTGGGTTCTTCATTGAAAAGCATTAGTTTATATCCTTACTTGTGATTGAAGCGTCCAGCAGAGCGTGCTAGAGCGCGTGTTGGGTTGGGTACAGTATTGGTGATTACTTCAGGTATTGCCTGATTTGCGTTCCAGGCTTTAAGACGTTCGAGAGCCGCTTCGATAGTGCGGCGAATCTTACTCTTAATCATCCGCTACCTTATTGTCAGTATTGACCAGCTCGAACGATACAGTGAAGTTCCAGGTAAGGTCACTATGCGCATCCTTGGAAACGTTTACGGTATTGAACTTCAGGTATGCGGTTTCACCATTAGCCTGGAGCGCCTTCAGGTAAGACATGTAAGCGCAAGCCTCCACGTCATACGCCTTGAGAGTGTAATAGAGGCGGTCATCTAGAGTATGCAGGTCTTCACCTACAATATCGGCGTAGCAACGGAACCACCCGCCGCTAGAAATGTCTTCCAACGCGAGGGTTAGGGTCTTGTTCTGAGAAAGAAGTTCCTCGAAGCGGGTGACAATTTCTTCGGTGGTTTCGCCGTATCCGTTGCCGCCCACTTCGAGGACGAAAAATGCGTCTAGCATGTGTGTTATGTCCTTTATTGGTCGTACATCATTAAATCGTGTACAACAATCATAACACAATATATCGCTAGGGTCAAAATTCGGTTAAATGCGGGGCTTTAGAAGCTCCTGAGCGACACGCTTAGGAATCAGAGTGCTAGTCATCTGATTAAACATGTCAGCAGACTCTAGACGGTACTCAATCTTAGGGTCTTTCTGTGCGTAAGCCCTCAAGCCGATACCTTCCTTGAGGTAACCCAAGTCTGCAAGGTGGCCAACCCATTCCTGGTCAATAGCACCAAGAATGATTGAACGTGCCTGGGTTCGCCAAACACTATTAGCTTCCACTAGTGAATCCCAGTGAACCTTAGCCGCCGCCGCCAACTCATCCACCAACACATCACGGGTCAGCTCTGTACTAGTAGGATACTCGGCAAGAAGGTCTTTAGGTGTAATCGACGGCACCCAGTCCAGCTCTTCACGAAGATGCTTCCATAGAGTAGGCAAATTCCAATCGTCCAGGTGTTCACCATTCTCAGTAATCCAACCCTCAACAGTGGTACGGACACTAGAACCAATGAAATTAACAGCTAGGTCAGCCGCCATATCGTCATCGCCAAGCAAAATTTCTGTTCGGTCTGAATACAGCTTCTTACGCTGACCATTCAACACGTCATCATACTCTAGCGTCTGCTTCCTAGACGAACGATGCATACCATCTACAGCACCCTGTGCACGCTCAATAGCCTTAGTGAGCTGTTTACCCTTGATAGGTGAGCCGTAAGCCTCGAATAGGCGTGCCAGAATCAGTGTAGAGCGTGAAGCGTGGAACCTGAACAGCTCATCCTCAAGCGACAAGAAGAACTTACTGCGCCCAGGGTCACCCTGACGACCAGAACGACCGATAAGCTGATTATCAATACGGCGAGAATCATGCCTAGCTGTACCCATCACATACAAGCCGCCAGCGGCACGCACCTTCTCAGCTTCAGCTGAAATTTTCTCCTCCATCTGAGGGAGAAGAACCTTATACTGTTCCTCATAGGCGGCAGGCGTATGCTCAATACTAAGACCCATGATAGCCAGCTGTTCAGCAACCATCATCTCAGCATTACCACCAAGAAGAATGTCGGTGCCACGACCAGCCATATTGGTTGAAACCGTGACCGCGCCAAGCTTACCAGCCTGAGCGATAATGTGCGCTTCCTTCTCAATATGCTTAGCATTAAGAACGTTGTGGACGATACCAGCCTTAGCCAGCTTACGGGAAAGCTTCTCAGAAGCCGCGACGCTAGTTGTACCAATAAGAATGGGCTGGATTAGCGGCTCTTCACCATCTTCTGCTTCCTCTAGGGCGCGCTGTCGAATGTCCAATATTTCAGCAACTACCGCATCCATCTTATCCTGCTCGGTGAGGTACAGCTCATCCTGCTCGTCAATACGCTGTTTCGGCTTATTTGGCGGGATAGTTCGCACCGCCAAACCGTAAGTGTCACCAAGCTCAGCGGCTTCAGACGCGGCTGTACCGGTCATGCCAGACATTTTATCGTAGAGACGGAAGAAGTTCTGCAAAGTAATCGTAGCCGAAGTAGGGTTCTCAGGCTGAATCTTAACCTCCAGGTGACCGTTTCGACGTTCCTTAGCTTCAATAGCCTGGTGTAGACCGTCACTGTAGCGGCGACCCTCCATCGCACGTCCGGTATGCTCATCAACAATCATGATTTCGCCACCCTGAATAATGTACTCTTTGCGGTTGTGGTACAGGGTTTCAGCTTGCAGGGCAGAACGCAGGAATGTCAAGATTTCACTATGCGAGCCGAACAGAATCTTGTCCGTGGTTCCGAAGTAGTCGATAATCATATTCAGGCCTTCGTCCGTAAAATCTACTACCTTCTTCTTCTCATCCACCGTATAGTGCTCATCTCGCTTCAGTAGCGGCATGAGGGCGGCGGCATTAGTGAACCACTTCTCAGCTTCCTCAACGTTCTGTGCCGGGGCAGAAATAATCAGAGGTGTTGTAGCTTCATCAAGAAGAATTGAATCCAGCTCATCAATAATGACGTAGTTCAACTCACGCTGGACACGCTCTTCAGGGGTGAGAGCTAGATTATCTCGCAGGTAGTCAAAGCCAAACTGGTTATTCGTACCGTAGACAATATCCCTACTGTAGATGTCACGCCTTTCCTCGGGGCTCATAGACTCCTGAAGAGCACCATGAGTTAGACCAAGGAAAGAGTAGATAAGTCCCATCTGTTGCTCCTGCTCACGCGCCAAATAGTCGTTAGTGGTGACCAGGTGCGCACCCTTACCGGTAAGTGCGTTCAGGTACATGGGTGCTACAGCGGTTAGCGTGTTATGGGTGACAACATGGTCACCTGCTAGGAAAAGGTGAGAGGGGTGGGTGACCGTGAAGCATACCTGCTCTTCCTGAACACCAAGCTCAAGGATAGCGGTAACCTCAACATTTCCGGTAGGTGCCGTATCAATCTGTACCGTGTAGGGGAAGAATCCTAGACCCTCAATATCCTTAACGGTTGCAGAGTAACCCAAAGCGCGGGCATACCAAGCAATTGTTTCAGCGTTGCCACGATTGAGTGCATAACCGATACGTAGACCCGTAGCACCAACAGGCTTAGAAGTCATCTGAATAAAGTTCTCAGCCTGATACTTAGCGGGAGCTACAGTGTTTGCGGGGTCACCAAAAGAAGGTGCGGCGGTAGCAGAAAGAACATCAGCCAGGTTGCCTGCTTCAAGCTTAGCCGCCGGTGCCTTATCCAGGTTCACAAAGAAATGCTTCACCGCATGGTTCCGCTTATCACGGTAAGCCACAATAACACCAGAACGCTGTAGTGGCTCCAAGGGTGAGCGGTTATCTCGAACATACGTAGAAGAGCCGAGATACATGTAATTATTAGAATCATTCACAACCCTAGTAGTACCCTCAAAATCAGTGACAGACAGGAGGTTATCCTTGGTCACCTTGACAGTTTCCGTAGGGTGAGTTGCCAGAGCCACATCATCATTTAGGGTGCAACCATTACGCGGAATAAACACCTGCTGACCAGACTTCAACTTACGCAGAATATCCTCAGTCTCAACAGTCTCATACAAGGTACTAGACATTCGAGGTGCAATATCCCAACGGTGCTGTAGGTTACACCTGACGGTACGCAAATCATCTAGAACTAGAGCGTAAACATCCTGCTTACCCTGCGGGAAAACACCAGCAATAACAGTAAGGTCACCATTGCCAGCATACGCGGTATCACCAACACGGATAGCCCCTGCAAGCTTAGCGCCCGTAGGGGTAGGAATAGGGGTGCTAACCGTGACGGCTTTACCTTCACCAGTCTTCATTTCAGCAACCTGACCATAATGCAAGGCGATGCCACCCTCTAGCTGTACATCATAATGCCTCTTGCCAAGAACACGGCGAGCCACTTCACGAACCACAGCAAAAGCCTCGGGAATAAGAACGTCCAGGCTTTCACCAGACTTGATGCGTTCCTTAAATTCAGGGGTCTGTGCCGCCAGCTCTTCGTCCGTCATCTCTTCATAAACAAATTCAAGTGCGTTAATCTGACCAATGAGTGCGTTAGCGCGTCGAGCTTCACGCTTCTCACCGGCACGTAGTAGATGCTCAAGGAAATTAGCCAATGTAGGGTGTCCTATGCTTTCAAAATCTCTGTGTATAACTATTTTTAATACTTAGACCATTCTACCAGGTTGGTTCTAGGGGTGAATAATCCGTAAGGCTTGAAGCCCTCAAATATGTGGTTAAACTATTATATCACACCCATCAGCTATACCCCAATTAGGAAAATGTCAAGCATGACACGTAAAATTAAAAGTGAAAATATTCACCAACAAGAAAACAATAACCAACATAAACAATGAACGAAGAACCAACAATAGAAAACACCACAGAACTAACCACCAAAGAAAAAGCTGTAGCAATCCTAGCAACCCTAATACACGCCGCAACAGCCACCTGGTGCACCATAGAGCTAATGAACCCCACCATACCCCTAATAGGGCTCACAGCACTAATCATAACCCTATGGGGAACCCTCAACGCCGAGGAAACATACAGGCAAATGCTACTAGGAATCTACGCAACATTCAGCGTAACAGCACTACTAGCCGCATCAGACGGCATGAGGCGTGGCGACATGCTCGGGCCAGCCCTCATACTAGCCGCAGGCGCAATACTACAATACATGGCGAACTTGGCTACAAAATCATAGATAAAACAATAAGGCGCAAGCTTGAACGTCTCCAAGCTTGCGCCTTATTGCGAGTAGTACCGGTAAAAGCTACTCTATATAATATCGCGCGGTACCGGTGGGATTTGAACCCACGAGCGACAATAACGCCGCTAACTCCTTAGCAGGGAGCCCCAATAAACCACTCTGGCACGGCACCAAATATGAATCACGAAATGTCGTGAACCTGTGAATATAATATATCACAAACCGAATTGTACCACAAATCCACAGTACATGACTTCGTTCGAGCGACTGACGGGAATCGAACCCGCATAACCGGTTTGGAAGACCGGGGCTTTACCATTAAGCTACAATCGCAGACCTTGACACTATAGCACGTATATTGAGCGCATGTCAAGGAATAAGGCTACTTGCCCTTCAGCATCTTTTCGCACTCGCGAATAGTCTTATTCTGCCGCCCGCAAAGCGCGAAAACTATAACACAGACCACTAGAGCGATAGTCAGTAGAAGTAGCCCAGAAACAAGTGAAATCACGCTCGCAACCTGAACGCTACCAGTCACAAGGACAGTTAGGGAAGAAACAACGAAGGCACCAGGTACTACAATGGGCGCATGAAACTTTGCTAGTCCTTCAAAATCAGTATCACGAGTCAGGAACTTCAAGATACCAAAGATAAGAACAGTTCCAAGTAGAATATGGTACCACTCTGGCATTGCATGAGTAGAGCTAGGGATACTAGCGCCCATGCTTACACCGATTAGAATCATGGTGACGTATAGGGTTAGGGTAGCGACCCGGAGGGCGTTCTTCTCTTTGGTTACAGCCGTCATATCGTCTTCATCAGAGATAGTTTCCTGCCCCTCAGCTACTTCACTGTTTTCTGAGGCGTCTTCCGTCTCGACGGTATCCTGACTAGTTACCGACTTCTCATCTTCCACATATTCACTCATGGGCATTTCCTTTGTTTAGGTGTTTAAAATTTGATGGGGTCAATCAGTGTGGCACCACCTATGCTTGTGCCTCGCGTTTGGGCACGGGCAACGTCTAGGGTGTTTAGCCTAATGGCGCGGGTATCCACCTGATTTGCGCCACCTTCAATGAGAGGGACTTCCGATACGGGCTTAGGGTCTTTGCCGGTGCCACTGGGGGCTTCAGGGGTGGTCTTGGTCTTACGGAATGTGTTTAGAATCTTCTTGAACATTGATACCCCTTCAGGTAATCACGAGTTGAGTTTAATAGTCCAGGTAGAAGCCTCAAGGTCAAGCTCATCTGCAATAAGGTTAAGAACCTTATCCCAGTAGTAGCGATTAACGCGGGCTTCCTTATTCCTACCCTTATGCATATCAACTACACGCTGATATTCACGCAGGCTAGTGTTGAGGACATCCTGGAACGTCTTCTCATCACCCGTAACATCAAGAAGACCAATTTCAAGAAGAACAAGGTCGGGGGTGCTGATAGGCCCGAAGTTGAAGCCGCCGCCACCGCCGAGTCCACCCTCGTAGAAGTATCCGGTGATAGCGGCGCGGGTGTATACCTGTGCGACGGTCTGGGCGTATGCTTCACGGAGGGGGTCACCCTTACCAATCATTTCAAGGATAGCGGCGGTATTGGACTTGATAATGTCGTAGTTCTGGTTATCGCAGTACTCGTAAGCCGCCTCTTCGCTGGCATACTTTTTCATGTCTTCACTATCCAGCTGGTGACCAATAGCAGTATCGACACGCGAGCTGAAGCCCTGTGCTAGGAAAATGTTTTCCCACATGTTTTCGGGTAGCAGTTCCCAAATGTCCTTATCGTGGGTAATGGGGGTATCGGGTAGCAGTGGCATGTTAGCCTTCCTTTCAACCTGGAATCGCGAATATCTTTACAAGCAATTATGGCACACCATATCGGGTGTGTCAAATCAGGTACTAGGTGCACACCTAACAACAAGATTATACCTATAGTTAAAACCAAACGTATTACCGCCGGTTGCGCCGTCCGAACCGACCTGCTGACCTGAACAAGTCACCAACCACAGCGACCTGTCACCCGTCTTATCCCACATGCCCGGAACCTCAGTAAGCTTATCCTGCGGGACAGTAAACATGTCCGTCACGTGCCACTGAGTTACATTACCCTTACCATCAGTTAGGAATAGCCGCTCACACCCCGAAAGCCTATGCAGGTAACCCCACGGCGACAAATAGTAACTACGCCTATTCACATGCCCAGCAAGAATAGTGGAGCCCTCTGAAGCTGTAATAGGGTTAGATTTACTGTACCAAATACCCGAACCGTCCGACGTGATAGGAAGAACCATCCTGCCGCTAGTCGAACCAGAAGCAGACAAAGAAGCAGAAATACCCTGAGTAGGAATAGACCAACCAAAAGACGGAAGATTAGCAGGAATGTCACCCGTCGCCTTAGAAGCATCAACCTCACACACGGCGGCATGAACTTCAACCTCCGGCTTCGGGGCATAAAGAGTATTATCATCCAAAACAGGCATCTTATCCCCTACATCATCTTTAGGGGGCTGATATACCGGCTCACCAGAATCAGCCGTAGCAACAGGGGTAGCACCCCTATTCTGGACAGTATAAGGGACACGAATAACCCCATCAGAACCAACCTGCGGACGGAAAAAACCATAAGCGCCAAGACCAGCGGCGGCAAGACCAAGGGTGCCACCCATAACCGCTTGACGGCGAGTAATTAAACCCTTAGTGCCACGCACACTAGCCGCAGATTTGTCGTAATCATCTTCGTACAAGTCGTACAGGTCAGGCCGCTTATCCTTCATAGTGGACTCTCCTTAAAAACGTAAAACTACAAACATTACTTAGATATTAAATCATATGGCGAAATGATTTGCATATCAGAGCGGACGACTATATTATAGGTGACAGAATACACATAACCTATGGAGTGAACCTTGAAGAAACTAGCCCCTCTAACCCTTGCCGCACTAGCACTAACCCTAACCGCCTGCGGCGGAACACCGGAAAACACTAACGCAACAAACACACCCACCGCAACAGCAACCAAGACTGCTACTCAAAGCCCAACGGTAACCGCAACCCCTGAAGCGACACACAGCGATAAGGCAACCAAGTCTGCCGCCGAAGGAAACGACTACGCAACAGGTATGACCGGCGTAGTGAAATCTGACCCCACACCTGGCTCAGTTACCGTAGTAACCGGCGACCAGCCGGTAGTTACCCCCAACCCTGAGCATACTGCAACCAATGCAACCAATGATGACAAGTCAAAGCTTGAGAATCAGCTCAAGACGCTAGACGGCTCCCCTGTCATCTCTGGAAATAGTGTCGTCATTCCGAAGCGAACTTACGATATTCAGCCCGCAGAAAGCCGTGAAGCAAACGGGATTCTCGACCAGTCCAAGTACGCCGAAGTTGTTATCATTGACGACGTACAGCCAGGCAACCCTGAGTACGCTATCGTATCCGCCCAAATTAAGGGTAACGAAGCAGACATCAAGGCGAATGGCCCTCGACCCATCAGCTCAAACTCTGCATGGCAAGCACTGAAAAATAACGATAGCACCCGAATCCAGGGCTTCTCCAAGTATGAGCCTAACGCCGTATATACAGGCAAAGACATTCTAGTACTACACATCAAGCAAGCCAATCATGGTGCCTACGCAAAGGGTGGAGCAACTCCTGTAGCAACACCAGCCCCTAGTAACTAAATATAACTAAGGAAGTCCCTGCCGTGTGATTAAACATCATACAGCAGGGACTTCCTAACCCAATAACAAAAACTTTACAAACCCACCCTGAATACCAAAAACGATACCCATAAGCCAGAGCAATAAGGAAAGATAGTACCCCTTCAATATCTCACCAGGAAAACCTGACCCAAATACAGGTACCGTCAAATGGTGACAGCAACAGTGAATCTGCCTAATTTTTGAGCTAAGTCACCCAACCGTAACCAACCCCAGCTTAAAACATAAGCTGGAACTCACCTTAGTCGGCGGCTAAAAACTTAACCATAAAACACATAGCATAAAAACCAACACAACTAGAAATACCCCCTTAACAATCACGTCAAGGGGGTATTTCATCCAGCTACAGGCAAGCACCATCGGATAGCTAAGGTCATTACTCCTCACAGATACACCCGATAAGGTAAACCAACCCCTAAGACCGAACCACCAGTCAAAGGAACCAGCCCACCAAATCATACGGGCGTGAATACAACACCGACAGAAAACTCAAGCGGGGGTTGAAGACCCTACCGTAACCAATGCCTCCAACAAGAAGGCACTTAATATGGTCGGTAGTCAAAACAACAACCAAGAAAAGTATAGCACATACACGAGGCATAGTAAAGCCCCTATGAGACAACAGCTCACAGGGGCTTTACTAATCAATCTACAAGTAGGATATTAGGCAAACCTAAAAACTACTCAGCGTCATTCTTGCGGCGGCGGACAGCCACAGTAATACCACCAGCGGCGGCAAGGCCAAGAATACCGATACCACCAGCAACAGCCGGGTTCAAACCAGCACCAGCGTAACCAGTCTCACCAGTCTCAGCGGTAGCCTTCTCAATGGTCTTAGGCTGTTCCGGCTTAGCAGGCTCAGACGGCTTAGGCGATTCAGGAGTCTCAGGGGTTACCGGCGGCGGGGTCAGCTTCGTAACGGTAGCGTCACAACCGTCGGTGTCCTCGCCAACCGTGGTGTTCACCTGGCACTTCTCGGGCGGGGTGGTCGGGGTCGGGTCAGACGGTGACGGGTTGTTCGTCAGCACAATAGTGTTCAGGATACCCTCGGAGTAGACACGGTTCATATCCAGGTCACTCTTCAGGGTTACTTCAACCTCAAACTCGACCGTCTCACCAGCCTTCAGTGCACCAATTTCCCAAACGTTGCCGTTTACGGTGCCACGGTTATTGGTGTTGAGGAACTTCACGCTCTTCACATCAAACTGTGCACTGTCGGGGAACTCAGAGATGACTGCCTTCTCCATGTCAGCGCCGGAGTTGTTCTTAGCCTGCGCCTTCCAGCGGAGGGTAGCGCCTGCCTTGATGTCCTCGGCGGGGGTGGTCAGTTCCTTATTGACCTGACCAACAACTTCCTTCACGCGGTGAATAGAAGTAACAATCGGGGTGTTATTGACCGTCACGATACCCAGGTCACGCATCTCGTCAGCCTTGAAATCATTCAGGGACTTAGACTCAACCTTCAGGCTGTAGGTCTTGTTAGCGCCAAGCTCCTGCGGGTTCTTAGCGGTAGCAGTCACCACATCTGCGACATGACCATCAAAGTCGGTGCCGGTACCAGAGATGAGCTTACCCTCTTCAACCTGAATGTCGAACTTAGCGGTAACATCCTTACCGTCTGCGTCTACAACCTTCAGAGAGTCCTTAGTGATAGACACAAGGGCACGCCAGTTACCGTCTGCGTCCTTGCCGTACTCTACCAGGTCGGTGATAGAGAACTGCTCAGGTGCCTTGCTACCAGTGTTGCCGGTAACAGTCTGAGTAGGCAGGTCATTACCGGCGGGGATAACAACATCCTCGTTAGCGACAGTCTTCTCAGGTGCAACATTGGCAACCTTAATGGTGACCTTGTTCAGCTTCACCTCGGGAACCGGCTTCAGGTCAGGCTTCTTCACCTCGGGAACAGTAGGAACCTGCTTGAGAGGCTTGAGAGGCTTCAGGGGCTTCTCTTCCGGGGTGATAGGCTTCGGCTTCACCGGGTCTTTCAGCGTCGGTGCAACAGTGTTAGCCGACAGCATCAGGTGGTTGTAAGAAGCATCAATAGTGTCCGGTGAGTAATCCGAATCAGCAACGCTCTTCGGGTCACCCGAAACACCATCATCACCAGGAACACCAGGGTTACCGGTAGTACCAACATAGATAGATGCACCATTGTTCACAAGGTAGGTGACACCCAGGTACTTCAGAGCATCGTTCGTCTCATCAAAGACGACACCACCCTGGTTGGAGCCCTGACGAATGTAGAAGCCAACATGCTCAGTGCCAGGCATGGAAGCGGAAGTGCCCTGTAGGGACTGAGCTTCGGGGCTGATGCGGGACTCGGTGTTCAGGAACGTAGCGATAACACCGTTGCCAGGTGCGGTGAACTCGTAACGGTTAGCGGCGGTAGCACCCTGAGTCTGCTGTGCGTTCAGGGAGCCGGGGGTTAGGTAGAACTGCTTTTCATATGCGGCACCCGTGTCAGAGTAGGTGAGGGTGACCTTCAGCTCCAGGTTGTAAATCTTCTGGAATGAGATAATGTCCGTGAAGGAGGAGTGGACATCAATCATGTTGCTCCACTTAGGGGAACCATTAGCATACGGTGCACCCGTGGGGTTGCTTACAAAGCGAACAACATCAACCTGTGCGGTCAGCTTCTTACCAGTCGCCTTATCAACAGCCGCATCCTTGTACACCAGCGACAAGTTAGGCTTGTTGCCGTCCAGGTTCGTGAAACGGTAAGTGTTCTCGGAAGACCAGTTATCGGGGAAGTCGGAACGCTCAACCAGGCTATCCTGCGGAGCGGCACCGTTAATGCTTACCAGGGTGTTGCCGTTATCCACAACATCGAAAGGCTGTTCAACAGCAAGGTTCTTCGCATCAACGATAGCCTTATTCGGGTTCGCGTTAGTGACCTGCTCAGCCTTCAGCTTATCCTGAGCCGCCTTAGCCTCTTCATAGGACTTGAGAGCGGCGGCGTTCTTAGCGTCCGCGTCCTTCTTAGCGGCTTCGTTCTCCGCCTTAATCTTCTCGTTCTCAGCAGAGATTGCCTTATTCTCTTCGGTAATCTTAGCGTTCTCAGCCTTGATTGCCTCAGCTTCCTTAGCTACCTTAGCGGCGACATCAGCATCAGCCTTAGCCTTAGCTTCCGCCTGCTTATTCTGCTCGATAGTAGCCACAGCCTTCTTCAGAGACTCAACCTGAGAAGCGGCATCCTTCTTAGCTTCCTCAGCCTTCTTAACGCCGTCTGCATGGTCAGTAGCGGTGATAGTCTTAGTCTCACCAGTGGTGACCTTGACACCCTTCTCCTGGGCGGCCTTAGCGATAGCGTCTAGCGAAGAGTAATCAACCGGAATGTCGTAAGTACTCTTGCCATACTCCTCAGCCGAAACAGCACCCTTATACTCCTGGGGCTTAGCATCAGAGGCGCTTAGTGCATTAGCGGCACCAGCGAAAGTAGAGGGAATCATCAGTGCCAGACCAGCACCAGCGATAAGGGTCTTCTTCTTTGAGCGGTTCGGGCTCTTCATTATACGTGTGTTCTCCTTGTTGGGGGAATTAAGGTAATAGCGGCGGCAACCCCTAACAGACTAGGGTATTCATTGCGCCTGCATCAACTATACATAGCATGGGGGCAACAAAGCAACCCCCGCCAATCTTCCAGGGGTGAATATATCGAATCCAGGCAGAAGGCATGAAAAAAGGGGTGGCACCATATCGGGCACCACCCCTTTTGAGGTAATAGAATAAATGCAGTATTGAAACTGGTATAAGTCGGGATGACAGGATTTGAACCTGCGACCCCTCGCTCCCAAAGCGAGTGCTCTAAACCAAGCTGAGCTACATCCCGTTATTCATATGTGCACATTAAGTATAGCACAAGCTGGAACGGTGACGCAACTATAAGTTGTAGTGATTTGCGTCACCGTTCCGTATACTGCGGGGCTAATCCTCAGATTCTGCCTTCAGTTCTTCTTCTACGTCTTCATGCAAGACGGCTTCCATGACATCAATAATCGTGGAATCGGTCTGATACTTATACTCATCGACAGTATAACCAAGAGCATCAACCGGGACATTATAGAAGAACGAAACACAGTACATCATCAGCTTACCAACCGTTGCGAGGTCGGCACGCTCAAGAAGCTCCCTGTACTCCACATCCTCATCTTGCAACACGTTAGATAGCCAATCCAACGTCTGAGAAGCGAAATCGTCTATAAACTTCTGACGAATACGCTTCGGCGTAGGTAGACCATCTTCATTGCGGACAACAAACTTCTCAATGAAATCATAGACCGGCGCGAAAATAGGCTGTGAAGAAGTTAGCCTATAAACATCGGCAGGTGCCTTCTCAGGGTCACGCGGGGCAACCACATACCCAGGCTTAATATCACCAGACGGAATAAGCCAAACATGCACACCCTTGACAGTCACACCAAGCGCACTACCCACATTACGGACATACGCAATAGGGATACCACACAAGTACTGTGCTTCACTAGTGGGCGGTTCAGGGAAAAGAATAGCGTTAGCTTTCGGGTTACGGGTGGGTTTCCTCAAAATTTACTCCTAAAACGGGGGTTCCAGCAAGCCATAAACATACGCCTCAACCTCAAGAAGAGTAGGCGGCATGTCCTCACGGTCAGCAAAAATACCCTTATGTAACTCCTGAGCGGCCAAAGCCAACGCATCATGTGCTGTAGGTGCCTTATCAAGGGTTACGTTATTATATTTGCTCTTCAGTGCTTCACCATTCTCACCAATAGCAGGTGACCGCTGGATTACCTCTTCCCAGTAGGCGGGACTCAATACTTTAGGTGTTCGATACGTTACTTGAATATCCATAACATCAATTCTAGCAGTAAGAGTAGTAAGGCCGGGTGTAGTGCACGCACTCGGCGCAATCACACCCGGCCTTAAACCCGAACATCAATATATTACATGCGAGCTACCATAGGCGAAGCTCCTCACCATCAGCTGTAACATCATCCAAGGTAGCGAACTCAAGGGAATTATCCTTAACCGCGTACCTGTTCTGGATAGCTGTAAGAGCGTACTCACTGACCGGCATATCGACCTGCGAAGGGTCTTTCGTCTGATTACGTGAAATAACGCCAGCATCCTGCGGAATCTTCACCATAAGCTTCTTCTTAGCATCAACAATAACCCAAGCTTCATGCTTCATGTTGCTATCAGGGGTAGCCTTGTACACTACCTGCCCGGTAGCACCGCCTGAAGGTTTGACGGGCGGCAATCCCTCATAGCCCCAGTTTGCGCGCCGGTGAGATGCAGGGTTGTGGCGGTCATTTAGGTAGGAAGACGCACGGGAAAGAGCGGTGTCACGTGTCTCGTTGCGCATAAACGCCCTAGTAGCGGCGTTCGCAATGGAAGTAGCTTCCATAACATTCTTAACACCTGTAGCGGTAGGCAAGTCTGTGTAGACTTTCATCTTCTCTAGAGGCTTCTTACCAGCTGGCACATACAGCTCTTTAGTTTCAGGGTTGTATGCCAGCTTACCATCATTGATTTGCTTACGAACAAACGCTGTGTTATGACCCACAAGGATACTGGGGTTTAGCCCATTGTACCCTTCTGGTGCTTTCAACCCGAACTTACTTAGCTTGTTGAAAACGTCTTCCGGGTCATCGTTGATAGTGTGCGCTGTGAAAGCTTGACGCATCTCATTACGCTTACCAACCTCAGTGTTATACGTCTCTTGCATGTAGAGGAGTTTTTTAGCCCGCTGGAACCCTTTATTGCCGCTAGTTTCATACTTGCTCAGCGTACCGGCATCTGTTGAATAAGGGGCACCCTTATCGAACGAGGTTGCCGCTACAGACGCATACTTCTTCAGCTCATCCGCTGATTTAAAGATGCGGGCACCATTCGTGAAATCAACCTTACCAAGACCGCGTTGTGCAATGTCACCATGCACGTCAATTTCAGCAACAACTTGGTTACGGCTGTTTACAATCCAACTACCAGCACCGTATTCCCCTTTCTTGGCAACCCTGTACACTTCGGTGTCGGAATGTCCAAGCATGATGTAAGTGCCAGGCTTCTTGAGTGCATCTTTCCAGCGTTGATTACTTCCTTCAATGTACGCTTGGGTGTCCTCATTGGATACACCTTTAGGTTCCTTAGCTTTACCTACTTCCCCCTTAATTACATTATTGAAATAGTCATATTCTGGTAGCATAGGCGGGTCAAGGGCACGCTTAGTAGATGATTCGTATGCTTCCTTACTGACAATGTTCGCATATTCAGCAAATGCGTATTTAGCGCGCTCACCTTCTGGAACGTTCTTGAGCTCCGGGAAGTCCTGCATTGCCTGTTCCATCTCACGCTCATAAAAGACGGGGCACACCTTATTGAGGCAAGCACTGAAATCTTGACCACGTTCTGAAGCGTCAAACGCGCGTGCAATAATCTGGTCTGTACCTTCTTGCCCGCCCTGCTTATAGTTCATTACCTGCATTGTGGCAATATTCATGCGTTCTTCAAAGCTCTTCGTGGAGCCACCAAAATACTCTTGAGTAACAGTTATGGCTGTGGCAACGTCTTTAATTGCACGCTTTTCAAGCTTTGATGGGGTTTTTCCTGCTTTAAGTTTCTCGATAGCCCCTTCTAGATATTCTTCCTGCTTATGCCTGTAGATGAAATCTTCATCGTATCCGTGTGCTTTCAGGTCTTCTATAGACCTTTCGCGTGCCGTTGGTTCGCGGTATACGGTAAATTTAGGTTTCTGTGGTTCTTCTTCCTCTTTGGGTGGTTCCTTTACTGCTTGCTTTTCCTCTACCTTTGCCTTAGTAGGCTCCGATTCCTTAGCTGGTTCCGGTGTTGATTCGGGGGCAGGTTTTGGTTCTTGCGCAGGCTCCGGGGCGGGTTCAGGCTCAGGGGTTGGTTCCTGTGCCTTCACTTCTTCTACAGCCGGTTCTTCTACCTTCTCTTGCGGTTCCTCTTCCTGCTTCTTACGCGGCTTCCTCTTAGGCTTCTCAGGTTTAGGCTCTTCCGGCACTGAGGCTTTTTCACCCGCTTCGGCGGCGACAGCTTCCTCTTCGGATACAGCACCCACCTTTCCCGTAATAGGGTTAGGGTACCTCTCAGGGTCTGCCAGGTACCTACCCCAATCCGTAACACCCAGGGCTGTAAGAAGTTCAGGGGTTAGGTTTTCGGCACCAAAAACACCAGCTTGCTTATTGTAAATATTCTTTTCTTTACTCATCTGCTCAAGCCACGCTTGACCTTCACTCAGGCTATCAAAGTGAGGTGCTGAACTACCGCGCGGGCAAGCCCTCTTGTCAGCGCCACAGGTAACGACTTGACCTGATAGTGACACGTGAGTTTTAGTCATTACATCACATCCTATTTATAAGGAACCAATAACACCCCACTTATTTCTGGGGTGTTATTGATGATAAACATTTTATGCTGGGGCACCCCCCAACATTTGAACTATAGCAAGAACCAGCGCTTTAGTGCCCGCCACCACGGGAACCAGTGTAGGGTGCGTACCTTAGCCCAACGTCATATTGAACCCAGCCGCACACAATGTCGCCACTTAGTATGTATGATTGGGTTGAATGGTCAAGGCCAGACCACGCAAAGCCACGTTGTCCACCGCCGCCGGTAACGACATCCCACCCTTCTTTACATTCGTCAAACACTAGCATGTCGATACCTACATCTTTCAGTTTGCCCCAGTCAATGCTGTAGGTGTCCTCTGATTCGTCGTAGCGTATGAAACGCTCAGCGAACGTCTTAGCTTCAACACTATTGCGGACATTGAGGACGTTAGCGTTACGATTAAATACAGGCTCGTACACGTGCTCTGTGCGTGTGTAGTCGCCGTTCTGGTCGTTGATGCGCATCAAATCTGTAGTGATAGTGTTCTGCTCACGATTCAAACGGCCACCTGATAGTTCAAAGGCGCCCGCACGGTATGCACTACCTTCTACAGTGTGGCCTGCCGCCCGGCGTTCAGTCCATACGGAGCCGTCTTCTTTGCGGGCGTTCGGTGTGGGTGCTATTGGTGCATCTTGCAGGACGCTCGGCATATTAGGGTTAAAGTGAAACTCGCCGTCTTCACCCTTAATAACATCGCCTGGTAGGGGCGTGTAGTAGGTTCGGGCACCACTGTACGCTTGGATAGGTTCAACTTTCAGCCCCCGCAAAGACTCGTGGCTAGGTTCAAACTTTGAAGCACCCAAGCGGCTAGGGTTAGTCTCATATGTGGCAATAAACAGGTTCGGCTGATTCGGGTCAAGCTGAACATCTTTACCCGCCGATTTGAGCCTACTATCTGTTGTGAACAGGTAGCTATTGTGGGTACTCTCATCACGCGGCGACGTTCCAGGGATAATACCTGACCTGCTGTGCGTAAGATAGTCAAGGTTATAACGCTCAACACCATCACCATAGTTCACAGTAATCAGTTGCGGTCGGCTCTCAAGCTCAATTTTCTTCCTAACCCACTCGCTACTAGCGTGCTCATACTTCTCACGAACAGCCTGCCGTTCCTCTTCCGTAGAGTAATACGGGGTCATATCAGTATTTCCAGCCCAAGGTGCCCACTCATCATCAGTAGCAAAACCGAAACCGTCAAGCTCACGAATATCAGGGTGCGCCTTCTCCCATAGCTTCTGTTTCACCCATTCCTTAAACTCGGGGCTAGTTAGACCAGAGTCTACACCAAGCTCAATATTGCGTATTTGCTCACTCAAAGCCGCAGAAATCTCAGCATCCTTCCGGGCGGCATGTTTAATAGCGGACTCAATAAAAGCCTTATCGCCATGCACTAGAGGCATACCGGCACTATTGGCATCTTGGTTATTCCTATATGGGCAACGCAGAGGTGAACTGCAAGGCATAAGCCTAGAGTCATGCTTATCTGTTGCCGGTGAAATATGCATAATCACGACAAATACTCCTTCACGGCGCAACCATAAAGAAGTAAAGAAAAATATGTACAAACAGAACAATGAAGGAAAGGCGAACCGTATCAATTTAGATTATATAACCCACATGTGTAGGTCTTGTCACCTTGATTGATAGCCGCCTTACAGGTCTCTGGGACACCGTATGTGCCACAGTCCGCTAGTACGGTGGCACCCAGGCGTGAAGCCTGTGCCCTAGCGGGGCTAGAAGGAAGGTTCACCTCCCTCGCGACTCGTTTCTTACGTTTCGGGGTAGGTGTACACTTCGTCCTATCCCTGCCGGGATACTTCAATGAGCCCCTAGCGATAGGGGTTTTCAGGGGAGCCTGCGGCTGGAGCTTACTATTCTTGGAACGCCTCTTACAAGCCTTCTCCACCTTCGACACGGCACGTGCCGCAATATTTGCGGCGGCATTAACATCCCTATCAAACACGCCACACTGAGCACATTGTGAAACCTTATGCTCAGGGTGCGTCACCTCAGACCTGCACACATGGCAGACCTGTGACGTGTTGGCGGCGTTCACAGCAACTACCCAGCCACCGTTTTGACTCACGTAATGAGCAAGCCATTGCATGAACGCACCACGGTTCCACCTGCCGTTTTGCATCGTATTCGTAATCCAGCTGAGGTCTTCGAGCGCAACCACAGCATTACCAAAGAAATACGACAAATAGGCGATTTCCTGAGCGGCAAGAATCGCCAACTCACGCTTCTTGCGTGAAGCCGCCTTGCGGTGGAGTGCCGCCTCATCTAGCGCCGCCATAATTGCCTGACGCCCATACGGGCGGTCATCCAACAGCTGGGTGGCTTTCTCCCTGAGCTGACGCACCTGCTTCTCAGACGCACAAACACTATTCCACAGCGAATGGACACGCTGAGAAAGCGTCGTTCGGTGAACGATTTTCCCGGTGACACTATTACGAACTACAACGGTAGCGTACTCATTAATGCCCACATCCACGCCGATAACATAGTCACTGGAAAATTGGACGACAGGGTTATCTGTCACCACGGAAAAAATGAAAACAGGCTTACCGTCCTCAACTTTCACCACAGGTAGGGTAACTTTACCTTCGGTGAAGCGAGTATTGTCGAAGTTGAAAATGAGTCGATACCATGCGCCGCGAATAACCATCTTGAGGGTAATCTCACCATCTGCAAATGGCTTGTTCTCAATGAGGGCATATTTACGGTCTACAGCACCAAGGTTAATGTAATCCTCGCCATACGACGGTGGGGCGGCGTTCATAGTACGCTTCCAGCCCTGACTCACATACTTAGAGCTTTCACCGTTCACAGCTTTGGTGCGTTCTTGCCATGAGCGAAAAGCTGTGACGACGTTATACCTAACCAGCCATTCTTTGCGCGACTTACCAGACTTGCCGGTTACAAGAAACTCGGGCATGGCCACACCGGCGCGGCGACCCGCAACCGCAGGCTGGATAGCACCAGCCTGAGCCAGTCGCTCACCAAGAACCTCATCATTACGGGTAACATAAGTTGCGTAAGCTGAGATGCCGCGAACCTCAGTGGCAAGCTGAGACATGATAGGCGCACTATCTAGTAGTTCGCCGTCTAGGTTCAGGATGTGGGTTGGGCGCGCGACAAACGCCCGGTAGGTTTGGTTTTTCGCCAACGCACCCTCCTCTCAAGTGTCACAGATTACCGTTGATGCATCTAATACTACCAATATTAAATCATGTGTACAATATCAACAAAATCGGCAACAGTCGTCTACCCCCGGCAAATTAATCGAGCATAACCAAGGGGTACCCCAACATAAGAACCATAGCTGAAATATGCACCCAAATGAGCTATAATCAGCACAATAAACCTTTTACGACCAGAGGAAAATCATGGAACCCCTACCCAATATTGAATCAACCAGCTACGTAACAATCGTCGCAGACGGCAAACACAAAACTACCGTCTACTACATGGAACTAGCCGAAGTGGAACAGCGAACAGTGTTCCACGAACCACCCATCGACGACGAAAACGTACCCACAATCGAAGTAGTCACCGAACCCGGCGAAGAAAAACTACACGACGCACTAGCGCAAATGGTGGAGACCATCATCAACTACTACACGGAGCAAGGGTACAAGACTATCGACGTAATCCCAGCCGTAGACCCAAACTAGAAACCGAATAACGCAAAGGGCACCCCGCCACCTAAACAGGTAAGGCGGGGTGCCCTTCATTATTCACTACGAAAAACTAGAAGTAGCTATCTACTTCTTACCGGCGCGCTTCTCTTCACGCTCAATCTTACGCAGAATCTCCTCAAGACCAGCCCTAGTATCAATCATCTCAGGGGTAGGCTCAAGCCACTGCACAGCAACCTCAGCGATAAGGTTCTCAAACTGCTCATCCTGCTCCGCCGTAGCGTTCTCAGTATCAGGAATATACACAGAGAAGACCTTAACCGCAGACTCCAAATCTACATAGTCATCAATGACATCATACGCAGAGTCCAGAGTCGTACCGTCCTGCTCATAATCCAGCACATACTGGAAAGTATCAAGCGAAGGCGTAGAAGTCGCCCAACAAGCCAGAGCACCACTATCACTAATCGACGGGTCACCAGGAACCGAACGGAAAATCAGCGCACGAATCTCAATATCCGAACCATCATACGTCGGAACATGCGAATAAACAGTAGTGTAATCGCCACCATACTCACTAGGCGCAATAGTACCAACACCACACCTAGCCAAGTCAGACGCAATCATCTGAGCCTCAACGTTATCCATAGGCAAACCTTCACCCTCATAAGCGGACTTCAGCTCCCTGTTACGAGTAACAGGCTCCGGCAAATCAGTAACCGCATCAGGGAAACCATCAAACGGCACAAGCGCACTAATATCCGGCAAATCAATCAAATCAAGCGGGCTCTCCTGCTCACCCAAATCACGGTAAACCTCAAGAATCACCTGCGGGTCATAAACCTCCGTAGCAGGGGTGAGGAACGTACCCTCGGGCGTGCGAGTCATGACGTAACCATCAACTTCGACAGACTGACCAATCTCAAGGTAATCAGGGGTGGGGTTGGTAGACAAGGTAAAATCTCCTTAATGTTTCGGGTTATATGAAAACACCATAGCGCCCCCAGTCTCAAGCGAAATTAGCAATACGCAAGAGGCCAGGGGCACTATAACTCAATATTCACCTAACTACGAAGCGGGAGCCTCAGCCTTCGGTGCCGCTGGTGCCTTTGGCGCGGTAGCCTTGGTTGCGGTTGCCTTCGGTGCTGTAGCCTTCTTAGCTGGAGCCGCCTTTGGAGCCGCCGTCTTCCTTGCAGGTGCCGCCTTCGGAGCTGTTGCCTTCTTAGCCGGTGCTGGCTTAGCGGCGGTAGCCTTCGGAGCGGCAGGTGCCTTAGCCGTAGTAGCCTTGGGAGCCGCCGTCTTCCTTGCAGGTGCCGCCTTCGGAGCTGTTGCCTTCTTAGCCGGTGCTGGCTTAGCGGCGGTAGCCTTCGGAGCGGCAGGTGCCTTAGCCGTAGTAGCCTTGGGAGCCGCCGTCTTCCTTGCAGGTGCCGCCTTCGGAGCAGTAGCCTTCTTAGCGGCAGTTGCCGCCTTCTTACGCTCTGCGGCGGCGCGCTTCTTAGCCGCCTCAGCTTCACGCTTCTTAGCCGTAGCCGCTTTCTTACGTTCAGCGGCGGCGCGCTTCTTAGCGGCTTCAGCCTCACGACGCTTCTCGGTAGCCGCCTTCTTGCGGTCAGCCTCACGTTGCTTCTTAGCGGCGGCCTGCTCAGCCTGCTTCTTCTCCTTAGCGACTAGCTTCGGGTCTTTCTTGTCAGTAATGCGAACACCGTAACCAAGGCACTTATCTAGCTGTTCCTTGGTGAGCTCTTTCTTCATCTTATCGACATTGACCTTAGCCTTGCCGATACCGAAGTCCTTAACAAGCGAAGCGTAAAGCTCAGGGCCAAGAATGGTTTCCTGCGCTTCAGAACTAACCAGGTTGTTCCTAGTAGACTGAACGATGCTTGTACTAGCACCGCGACCTTCAGCACCAGCAATGAAGTTCAGGTTAGGGGTGTTGTACTCCTCAGCGATACCGTCCTTAACAGCCGCAACGCTTTCCTTAACCCACTTCTCCTCCTGGTACATGCTGTGACCTGTTTCCTTCTCGAAGGTGTCAGCCGTCTCAGCGTAGCTCTCAAGGGCACGGTTAATCTCAGAAGTCATGTGCTTAGCGTTATTGACAGACTTATCAGGGTTAGGAACCGGAACCTTCATGCTGTTCTTCTTAGCCGCCGCCTTCATGTCGCGAAGACTAATGATGTTCAGCTCGTTAGTAGGGTTATTCAGTGCGTCATACTGCTCCTGGGTGATACGTCCCGACTCAAGTGCGGCACGTACACCATATGAGTTGAGGGTAGGTGATTGCGGGTCGGTAATCTTCTCCTGCAACTCAGTAGGTAGCTTCGCGATTTCCTCATCAACAGGAACGGAGTAGTTAATCTTTGCCGTAACCTGACGGTTGTGTGCCGTTAGGGTAATGCTATCACCCAGTGCCTCACCGTTACGGATACGCTCATTAGCACTGAACGCCAGAAGAGTCTCAATGTGGTTCTCTGCTGACTTCTTGTTAGCCTTCTGCTGGTCTAGGAACTCTTTACGCTTCGCTAGTTCCTTGAAGCTAACGTCACGCTCCTCGACGCGCTTGTTAGAACCTGAGCCAACCTCAACCTTACCCTTGACGCTAGTATTAGGAATGAAGACAGCGCCTTCCATCTTCTTCTGCATACTCTCGCCCCACTGGTACTTTGGGTCTTTGAGAATGTCAGGAATGGGCTTACCCTGTTTGAGGAAACGTTCACGCATCCTAGCGGCACGCGCTTCACGAGTATTGGCATCAACCAAAGCTCGGTCAAGCCACCTGTCACTCTTCTCACCCTTGGAAGGCTCTTCACGGTTCTTCTTGTTGTTAATGGGGTGACTGTTGGTTTCCATGTCGAAACGACGTGCATACTCGCTAAGAGCAGTCTTGTGCTCATCAGCCTTATCAAGAAGGGTTTTGTCATTCGTAAGTTCGGTGAACTTTACAAGACCCTCAGCCATGCCGTGCTTATCAACAAGGTTCTTACTTAGGTCGCTTTCCCCAACCCTCTCGGCGGTAACCTTCTTCATCTTACGACGAATCTGGCTCAGCTTTGAAGCCTTATTCTTCTGCTTCTCGAAACTAGCACTGTAAGAGTTCAGGAGGTAACCGTGAATCATCTTATTGTGCTGTGCCATTGCCGCCGCCGCAAGCTGAAGACGTGAACCAGGAGTTGCCTTCGCCTTCTGGATAGCGTCAAGCATCTGTGCCTTAGAAAGCGGGCGACCCTCTTCTAGAGCCTGCTTAGCCTCATCTGAGAGATATTCATTGTACAGGTGTTGCTGTGCGCCACCGACGGGGCACGCGATAGTCTTCGCGACACACTTACCTACACCAGGGTAGGGTGCGAGACGGTAGCTAGTGTGTAGACCTGCCATATTATATTCTCCATTTCTCCCCTTATTCCTATGGGACACCAAGACGGGTTCTTATATTTATTCAAAGTCTTGGTAATGTATCCACCACAGGGGGGTGTTTCATTTTATATTACAAAAAAACTATAGCAGAAAGAAAAATTAAACAAAAAACAACAGGGTCAGCACCTACCAAGAATCTAGTAGGTGCTGACCCTGTTACTTATTGTGTGGTCACTTGTTTAGGACTGTGCGATAAGCCAAGTAAACTTACTCGGGGCGTAACCCGCCTGCTTTGCAAAATCATCAAAGCCGATGTGCTTCATCTTGTCAGATACCGCCTTAGCCAAAGTTTCAGCGTTATGCTCATCGCCTGCAAGCCAGGAAAGGTTATACGCCTTATCCCAATCAACAATGCTCAACAGCATGTCTACACCAGTATCGTCGGGTAGACCGAACATGAACGCTAGATGCTGGAACGGGTAGTAGTGGTGGGTATCTTCCTCGCTATCGAAGTGCCCCATCATAGTCTTTGCCGCGTCGATAGGCTCCAACCCGAAGAATCGGGCAGTATCACCAAACGAAAGCTCACCCTTATGTGTCTCATAGTAGGCGACGTATCCGCAAGTCAGAATCTTACCGACAGGGACACCGGTATCGTTCGAGAAGTCTTCGATACTGTACACCGGTTCGGCAGACTCAGGCTTAATAACCGGGGTAGGTTCAGGCTCGACATTAGCCATGTACGGCGGCTCGTCAGACGTGGGCACCTCATGGGTAGGCTCCCACACCTGTACGGTAGATTCAGGTTCATTATCGTAGTCGATAACCTGCTGTACACACTCGCTACTAGTCACAGGTGCGGCATGTTCCGTGCCACCGATAACTACCGGGTACACGTCAGGGGTGGCACCACCGGCGGTCACCTGAATCTCATCCAGTTCACTGTAGCGGAGTACACGACCGATAGACGGGTCATATACAGCCTCGAACGGAACCTCATACGGGCACTTTGAGTTAGTCTTGTAGGTGCGCATGACGCGGCTTGCATTGCCCGAGAGAAGGTCTGTGAGTCCGATTAGGTTCTTACGGGGCGTGTAGAGTGCCACATAGGTTACAATGTCGCGCTGTGAGTAATTTGCCAGCAGGTATGCCATGTACTCCATTTCAGGTGCACGGCGCTTAGAGCTGACCATGTTAATGTTCACCCACGGATAGGTGGTGTACTGTTCACCATTTACACCATTAAACACGATAACAGGGCGCTCATGACCGTACAGCTGGTAACCACAGAGGCGGTCAGAATCACCTGCGCCGGGAGTTGCGTTAGCGGCACTGTACGGGGTAAGAATCGTGTCCTGTACAGCCTCAGAACGCCACGTGCCACCCGCAAGGTAATCATCAAGTAGATTCTTAGTCACGGCGTAAATTTCATGACGCGGCGAGTGACCAATATCTACATAGTCCCTATGCGACATGTACAAGTTAGTCAAACTCTCACGAGAACCACCCTGAAGATACAGAGAACCAATAAGGTCACGGGCAGAAGCCTGAACCTTCGGGCGAACAGACCAAACACCATACTCCTGAGTATGAGTAAACAGGCGGGAATCCGGGCGAGGCTCACAACGAGACATTCCACGCGCCACATAATCCGCGTAAGAGAACGCATAAGGGCAAGCAGGTGGGTTATTCAGAGCCTCAGCATTATTCATTAGCTCAAGAACTTTCTTACGGAAATGACCTACACGAGTTCGCGTATACATGGTGCCGTAAGGACGCGGCGTATACAAAGCATAGTAAACCGTAATATCATTCTTAACCACAAGGTCATCCAAGGCATTATACTTAGCCATAAGCCACGTAAGGTACTCATCCTCTTCAATAGACCAAGCACCAGCCCACACAATACCAGTATCAACACCAACCTCGGAATCAATACCAGCAGAAAGAAATTCCTGACGGGTAGGGTCATCAGGACGGCGCACATCCAACGTATACGGATAGGCGGGCGCAATAGAAGCCTCATAACCATTCTTACGAGTCTCCATAAGCTTACGAACAGCACGCCTACCAGCACCATCCATACGATTACGAATAGTACCAATATTACGGCTACCACACAGGGACTCGCTGATAGCGTCAGCACTCAAGCCGCGATAAGTGAAGAAATCAATCCAAGCCGCCTCAAGGGAAGTAAGCTTAGGGTAATCAGGGACAGTAAAGGGGTGAATAGCGCCATGTGCCGGGTTCGACATAGTAGGCGGCTCCTTCCAAGAGTTGTAAGAAAAACTGTATGGAAGCAATTTTAACACACCCCAGCGGAAAACGCTAACCCAACACAAACACAGATAAAACCAACAAACCCCGCACCACCCAAAGGTAGTACGGGGTAAGTCAGTCGCCATCCCTAGTGGCTTACGCCACTCGGGAGCGGATAGGGCGGGATTTGAACCCGCGACTCTTTCGAGTACTGGTTTTCAAGACCAGCGCATTAGTCCGCTCTGCCACCTATCCTAGAACCTAACCAACATTGCAGTAAAAGCCAACGAATTTTTCTTGTATAAAACCTGAATTGGTTGATTAGGTCAGCTGGGGTATCAGGACTCGAACCTGAAATACTGGAACCAAAATCCGGGGTGTTGCCGATTACACCATACCCCATAGAGTATTCATGTTACATACTTTATCATATCAGCAATCATAGTGCAAGTCAAAATGACGACTTGACCATCAAGCTGAAGTTTAAACCTAGCCACCTTGGGCTAGTTAAGCTGGGACACTAGGAATCGAACCTAGAATAACGGAATCAGAATCCGCCGTGTTGCCGATTACACCACATCCCAATAGTAGGTAGGGGGAAAATCAAGAACCCCCTACCTACCTGTTTTGATTGAAAATCAAAATTACATAGAGAAAGGATTAGCCTTGGAAACCTCACGGCTTGCAAGCTCGTAATCAACTATAACAGTCTGTTCACTGAATGTCAAATCCAGTATTCAGGTGCCTAACGGTTACCCGCTAGAAGTTGTTACAAGTAACAGTATAGCACCCAAAATTCTACTCTGCAAATCCGTCACCATCAGGTAACCAGAGTGCCCCTTCTTCACTAGTGGGTACCTCGATAAGGTCACCATCAAAAGCTCGAATCGCCCGCACATAAGCCACGAGGAGGCGCTTCTCAGCTTCCTCTACAGAATCAGCTGACAGAACAGACGAAGCAGTTTCCAAGTCGTCATCATCCATCAGGATAACACGCCACGACGGGGCATCTTCCAAATCGTGCGTAATGTCTTCCATGTACTCGTATAGTCCGTCGAGTTCATTAAGCCACATGCACTGAACGTCCAGAGTGACGGAACCGCCGGTAGCGGCAACCGACTTGCTTAGGAGTGAAGAATCGTTCTCTGCTGTGGTGTCCACGTGTACGTGTGGCAATACAATGAAGCATCGCCTATCCGTCTTATCGTTACTGTATTTAATAGTAGTTACAGGGAACGTATCTAGAGGGCTAATCTCAATCATGGTTACAGTATATCTCCTCAGTACCTTATGGTGCTACTGCTACTTAGCCGCTTTTATTAGGTTACTTTTAGCCAGCGGTCACGGAACCTGATGCCGGTACCGCGCGGCTTACGACCTACAGGGCTCCAATAAGCGGTAATGATACTGTCCTTATGCGGCTCATCTAGCGAAATAACTAGATTAAGGTTGCATGGAACAGGGTCAGCACCTTTTTCGGGAGCAATCACGCGCGAGTAAGTGTCAGAGGTGATGCTGATAGACCTGCCAGACTGTCGGTTACTTCCAATGTGCTGGGTAACTGAGTAGGTGCTCGGCTTATAGTTTTCAATCGTTGCAAAAATATCTTCTGCATCAAGACCTGCAAGCTTACCCTCAGCCAGCTTCTCGTGAACATGCTTACTCGGGTTTAGCTTACCAAGATTGATATTCTTCACGTGCTCATCGAACTTCTTCAAGCTTTCGGGACTCATCTGGTCAGCTGTAATCTGCCTTTGACCTTTAGTGAGGCGAGGCCAGTGGGCTGTTGTTCCGTGTTTCTTAGCTGTTTGCTTCCTAGCTTCCCATAGAGCCCTAACGTGTGGCACATCCCACGGTACGCCCAGCTTTTCAGCGGCTCGACGTTCAGCTTCAAGTTCTTGTTCTAGTTTCTTACGGATACCCGCAGGGGTCTTCCTATTGGCGATACGTTCGTCCCTGTCAGTAATCCTCTTCGCCCTGTCAAGGAAAATCCTCTGCTTCTCTAGCTCTAGCAGGTACTCTTCTTCAGTAAGAAGGGGGCGTTCTTTCAGGGGCGGAAGAATGTATACTTTGCCGTTCGCGCCAGCAACTTTCTTATCGCCCGGCTTCAGGGGGGTAGAAGCAATGTTCTTCGCACTAGTTAGTGTGCTAACGCCACCGGGAGTGCGGTGCGGGTTTCGGTTATGTTTGCGTTGCTGGTCACGGTGATGCCTACGCCGCGCCTTTTGCTTTTCCTTCCTCTTCCTATCCTTCTCGTGGGCAATAACCTCAGCCACGGCATTAGTGTAAGACATCTTACCGTGCGGCTTATCCTTATAGGGGCACCTGCCGCTAGTGTCGTCGCATTTAAGGCTTCGCCCTTCATTGTTAATATGGTATACCTGACTCATTACAGTAAATCCACCTTCCTTGAACTCCTCCCGAGGAACACGCACCCCAAGTCATGAGCGCTGAGTAAATGTTGCATGATAGAGCGCTTACGAATACTTCCAAAATAGGGCGCATATAGCACCCCGCTCTTATATGGTCACATAGCTAACTGGCACACCGAAACAACCGCCCACACCGAACACTGGAAACATGTAACAACCAGCACCCCCAATAGGCAACGTAAACCGTCATCTATCCAAAAATAGTGAACCCCACCTTTACAACCACCATACAAGGCGGACAGTAAAGATGGGGCTCACTACGTTAAATCACTTAACCACAAGGGGTAAGCAAATCAAATATTACTCGGAGCCGCTGTCAGACGAATCAGAACCACTATCCGAAACGGAATCAACAGTAGACTCAACAGCAGACTCAGGCTCTACAGCTTCAGGTGCCTCAGCGTCCACAGCATCGGACTCGTTAGCGCCGGTAGCGTTCTTCTTAGCCGCATTAGCACGCGCCTTCTTCACAAGGAAGAAGCCACCAGCAATAAGAGCGCCAAGGCTGGCAATCAGGGCAACCAGGGTGCCGTCAGGCTGAGACTCATGACCGGTCTTAGCCTGAACAGGCTTACCCGGCTCACTCGGCTTCACCACAGCAGGCTCGGAAGGCTTCTCAACGGAAGGCTCAGACGGAGTTACCGAAGGGGCCGGAGTGGTAGCTTCCTGGGTAGGTGCCGGAGGAGTAGACTCAGACGGTGCTGGTGCCGGGCTTTCGGAAGGAGTCGGCTCCGTAGAAGGAGTTACAACAGGCTTACTCGGTGCTGGTGCCGGGGTTACAGGAGCCGAAGGCTCAGGGGTAACCGCAGGGGTAGTCGGAGTAGGCTCAGGGGTAGGTTCTACAGTAGGTGCCGGAGGAGTAGACTCAGGCGGAGTAGGAGCCGGTGCCGGAGTCTCACTCGGGGCGGGTGCCGCTTCAGGGACAACGTAGACACTGTATGACGTTTCTAGGCGATGCTCACCATGATTAGTGTACGCCATACCCTCGGGAGTCATGCCACGGCTAACATTTTCGATGCCGTCAAATCGAGTACCGAAAGTTCCCTGTTCGTGGTAGAAGTCTTGCGCCTGAGTTCGGGAGCTCTGGTCTTCAAACTTTCCGCGGATAGTTCCTTCAGGGAGGCGCTGGACACGGCGGGCATCAATGCCGCCCATCTTTTCGATAGCCGCCTCAGCCTGACCAATTCCAGTCTCGCCAGTAAAATCGGGGCTAAAGAGGACGGGCTGGGCGGCAAGATGGTCGCCGGGGTTTACGATAAACTGCGAATACAGGCTAGGGAGGACTTCGATAACCTTAAAGTCAGCACCGGTAACTTCACCCGGCGTGTCGGATGCCTTAATAGTGGATGCGACGACAGTCTTCGTTTCGCCAGGCTGAATGTCCATCTCAGGGAGCGCAATCTTAGCGCCGTCACGCTCAATCTGAAGGTAGATAGTGTTGCCGCGTTCAGTGTAATCAGCGGGCATCTCACGAGTAGTGATTACCTGACGGGCGTGAGTGTTCGTGACAGTGAAGGTAACCTCGCCACTATCTCCAACGGTAACCTTAGAGGGGGAATCCTTGGTAGTTCCTAGCTTGCCGATAGTGGTGGAAACATCTACCTTGTCACCGTCGCGGTTCATGGAATCGCCCGTATCGTAGGTAATCTGCTGTGCAATAGTGGTTCCATCTTCAGCCTCAACAGCGTAAGGAATGACAATCTTGCCTAGATAGTCGTCATTTACCGTGAAAGTGATAGTACCGTCAGGGTTTGCGGAGTAGCTGTTCACACCGAAAGCCTGTGTGCCCTGCTTGGGTGCGCCACTACCATTTTCAAAGATTGGGGTTCCGTTGTACATGCCGTCAGCGCCCTGAGCCGCCTGTCCAGCAACTAGGGTATCAGGCTTAATCTTTGTGCCAATCAAATCCTGAACATTTACCGTGTATGTAGTCTTACTGGTCTTGCTGTAAGTGGGTAGCTTGTCGGACTTCATAGACCAGTAGGTGAACTCGTTCCATGCAGGGGTTACACCAGATGCCGTAAAGTCTGAAAGTCCTAGCTTCACATGGTTTTCAGTGAGTGCCTGATTGGTAGTTGCAGACGTGTTATCTGCGGCGTTTGCGGTGGTGATGATTGCGCCCGCGCTTGCACCTGCTAGTACTAGCGGCACTGCGGTGGCGGCACCGAAGGTGCGGAGCTTCTGCTTCTTAGTCTTGGGGGTGTTTTCGTTCAAGGTGTATTCTCCTGAATCTTTACGTTATTTCCTTTAATGCCCTTGTGAATCCAAGTTCCCTTCATGTTGTCGTGCGTTAGGGTTTGGTTGGGCTCGTATTTATTGTAGGGCATTATTTGGAGTATATCAACCTTGGGCTGTTTTTATGGGTTGTGTCAGCTTTGGTATGTGCCTTGCGGCAGGTTGTGGCGCGCTAACGGGGGGTAGCTTATTGCGGTGCCACAACAAGAGTAGGCACCCCATAAGATGTGCCTTACGGGGTGCCTGGTTTAAGTGATTTTTAAAGGGTTACACGTTAGCGAGTGCTTCCACGGTTGCCTCACGGAACTTGTGCACCCATTCCGAGGTGCGCGCCTCTAGCGCCTTCTTCCGGTTCTCAACCTGCTTCATGTCACTAATAATGTTGGTGAGTACTTCGTTTGAGGTCACCATACTGTACCTGTGGTACTCAGAGGTGTCTAGCTTGAGGGTGTCTCCAGCTACGCGGTTGATGCTTTCAATATCAATCTGCTTAAACTTTGCGCCGACTGATTCCACGCACTGATTGAATAGGGTGAGCAACTTATTGTTGCGTTCCACGTATGCTCGCGTATCTTCGATAGTTCCAGCGCTAATAGGCATCACCTGGTAGATGCGGTGCTTCTTGGAGTCGTTCTTGTAGAGGAGGTACAGGTTATCGGTTGCGTTTGCCGCAATGTAACCCACTTCTTCGCCGGTGTTGATGTCGGTTACATGGGCGCGGGTGGTGGTGGCGCGGTTCACGAAGAAGTTCAGGTATTCGTTGCCGCCCCAGCGGAGGGTGATACCTGCATTGACGGGGATAACCTGATTCTTTTGCTTGCTGTAGCTGTAGCCCGTGTCCTTCCATGTGATGTTTACCCATTCGGTCGGTACGGTAACATGCTTCACTGTTTCCATAGTGTCACACATGCGGTTAGCGGTTTCACTAAGGATTGAATGAACTTCATCCAGTCGCACCTGCATATCTGATACGCGGTTCTTCGTGGTGCGTTCTACTCGGTCAATGAGTGCAGTAAGACGCTCGTAGGAACCCTGCATGTCGTCAATATTGATGTACTGCTCCCAGTTACGGCGTGCCTCGTCCATGATGGTACGCACCTCATGAATATCAGACGAGTACTTGCTGAAGAAGTGGCTCAGCTTCTCGATAGCGTCAAGGCGGTGCAGGGTGTTGTCGAAGAGTGCATCTCGCTTGGTGTAGTGCCAGACGTTATCGACGTTGGTGGTTCGACCGTCACTGATTGAAGTGAGGGTATATGCGCCGTCATGAGCGGTTAGAATGTGCCCCATATCTACACCGTACAAACTCTGAATAGTCACCGTGTCAGTGCCGTTGCTTCCAGAGGCAATATATGCAGTATAAGGGGTGTCTACAGTGTCATAGGTATGGGTGTTGTGCTGGTTGTTGCTGGTAATGATAATGTCACCGGCGGTAATGTCAGAGATATTAGAGAGTCGCATGACTGCTTTCCTTTCTGGTTGAAACAAGAAGTGATAAATCTATTATGGCACACCCTCTACGGTTCTGCAAATTACCGGAAAGAGATTTAGCCCACACCTTCAGGGGCTACCCCTAAAAATGTGAGCTATTTCAAATGTTACAGCTCTTTAAACCGCTAAGTAGGTACTACTCGGGGCAATTACAGTCCCCCGTACAGGTGGAACGCAATTCACAAATTTCCCTCAAAATATCAGGGTCATAATTCGGTGACAGCTCCAACTTCCCCTTCAACACCTTCAGGTTCTCACGGATAGCTGGCAAATCCTTCTCAATAGCATCTACATCAGCAAGCAACTTATTGACTAGGTAAATCATGTCATTATGAGTAACTACAGGGTCACCTTCATACATAAACGCACCCAAACTATCCACCTCATCCATGAGTTCCGAGAACCTACCCAGATTCCGTGGCTCTAGAAGCTGAATACCATCAGGAATGGACTTGCTATCCACTTCTTCCATTGACTCAAGGAACTGGTCTAACGCCTCAATAGTCCCCTCATCAAGGATTGTTACCCGGTCAGTGGAACCAATAAGCCCCGTGTTCATCCGGTAATCCAAGTAAACCTTATCAAGGATTACCGGGTCTAGAAATGCGTAATATCGGGGGTTATCCGACAAGCTCCATGCACCAAGGAAACCAGCGGCATACGCTTCAATAACCAAAAGAACCTTACCGTCCGTGACAGGCGCAAATAGTGAATCATAAATACGTGCTTCATGATATGCCTTACCACCATCACCTACAGGGGCACCAAGGTAAACAGTTGCCGCCGGGTTCTCCATGTACCCATCAATAGTGCTAGTTGCCGTTACATGGGTAGCGAAAGTACCAGGCGGAATAGGGGCACCATGCAAAGTGCCCAGGCTACCCGAAATCTTCAGCTGGTTACCTGAAAGCTGAGCGGGTACCCCACGCTCTATAGTTGCCGTGAAAGCGCCCGTGACCGGGTTATAGAAGTCAATGGCACCAATAACAGCAATCTTGCAATCACCAAAAGGTTCCGGTAGCTCCTTGGCTGGGGTTTCAGTTACCCCGCGCGCGTCAATAAAGACGGCGATACCATGACCGACAAGGGTCTTCGGGAGTACATGTTTCATAGGGCATAATTCCTTACTTCTAGTGGTTAGTCTTATAGAAACTAGTTTAGCATATAGTGAAGACCTATACATGAGGCGCGCCGGTATGAGCGTTGCCACTTATTACCAGGGGTTGCACACAGTGTTTACCTCTGCTATGCTTACTGCAAGCCCTGATTCACCGGCATTTCACGCCTTTTACGACACGAAAACCTGTGAGTTGCGGCGGTGGAAACGTTCGTGATATAGTTTCCATATGGAGATAACAAGCCCCGGAAAAGCCGGGGACTCCATACATGTTTTTATTACCTAATGAAAGGTTAGACCCTCTAATGGCTAACGAGAAGACCTCCATTGTTGAAATTCGTAACAACGTTGCTGACGTGACTGGTCAGCACCCCAAGGTTGTTAAGGCTGTCCTTGACGCATACCATGCTGAGATTGTGAAGTCGCTTGCGGCTAAGAAGGACGTTTCTGTGAACGACTTCTTCACCTTTAAGGCAACTGTTATTGGTGAGCGTTCGGGTCGTAACCCGCAGACCGGTGAGGACATCACCATTCCTGCACACTGGGGTGCACGCGCTAAGGCTTCTGGTTCTGTTAAGGAGAAGCTGAAGGGTGTTCGAGTCACCAAGGCTGACCTGAAGAACGCAGGCAAGTAACCTCAATAACGATTGAGGAAACGGCGGTAGGTTCAATACGTAAGTGTATTAGCCTGCCGCCGTTCTTTCACCTATAGAGCACCTTATGGAAGGAAAAGTAAGCTAGTAATGGCTGTTCACTCGCGTAAAGCTAAGGCGGCATCTGAGCCGCTACTATTCCCTGTTGATGACACTATGAGCCTACAGGTGTCCCCTGCTGGTGGTAGTACGCATGGTGCGTTGATTGAGGCGATTCCGTCTGCTTTGGATGCATCGTCTGCATCTGTTATTGTGTCGCCGGAACATGTTATTGGCTTGTTCACTACGGCGGTTGCCGCTACGGGTCTTTCTGTTGGTGAGTTGCAGGCTGTTGCTTTTGATGCTGGGGTGGTTTCTTCTCCTGATGCTGTTTCGGAGCGCCTGAAGGTGCGTAAGTCTACCCGTGTTGGTCGCCCTACAGGTGATATTGTGCCTTATGTTGTGGCTGATAGTTTCGGTGATTCTCTGAAGGTTGCACCTACGGGCGCATCTGGTGGTAATGTGCTGTTCCAGTTCACGCCTGCTGATGGTTCACCTATTGATGTGGTTGTTGCCCCTACCCTGCTGATTATGCTGTTTACTATGGTTCACCGTTCCATGAATTATCGTGAAGAGGAGCTTCGTGAGCTTGCTGTGAGGTCTGGCAATGTTCCTGTAGCGCCGGTTAGGGCTAGTCGTGCCCAGCGTCGCGCCACAGCTAAGAGTGCAAAGCGTGGCGGGTTGATTTCGGGCGGTTTGACCGGTATGCTAAATAACGCCCCGGCGGGCATGGCTTTGGGTGTCCCGTCGCATGGTGTGCCGTCCACTTTTGGTCGCTAAACCCTGCCGCTATTTTCTGTTGCTTTATTTAAGAGAAGAGGAACCGTTATGTCTGAGCTTGTTATTTTGAGTAACCCTGATTTTGACGCTTTTGCACGATACGTGACAACTGATTGCGCTTTCACTACATGGGAGTCTCATATGCGGCGCACTTTCCGACTATTGGGTTTCCCAGCTGATTTTAATATCATGCCGCCCGCCCCTACGGTAGGTGTTGCCGCCGGTATTATGCCTCGTACTTGGCACCGCCTAGCCATTACTAACGGGTCATATGCCCCCGTTCTGGAAGCTCTGACCGGCAAGCCCACTAGCAACCCTGTTATTGATGTTGAGGGTCTTTCTGAGATGCTGGAGCACCCTATGGCACCTGTATTCCTGCATGGTGTCCGTAAGTTTACGGGTGAACAGCTCGGTATCCTGAATATGCTTGCTTCACCTCACATGGACACTCTTGTCGGCATTGTTGGTGTAGATGCCCTGCTAGGCTTCCTGCCTGCACGTCCGCTTATTTCCCGTAAGAGTGAGGCGTTCCTTGGTAGGGAAATTATGGAGCATGGTTGCGCACACGTGGTTCCCGTGAAGCCTTCACAGGTTTTCGATTCCGCATTGGGAAAGGTTCTTCATGAGGCACTGAGCCTAGCAGAGGAAACCCTAGCGGAAGCACAAGGCGTACCACTGGAAGCCACCCGCGCCTACTGGTTCCTCACTCACGACTCAAACCTATGGAGTGATGTAGACATTCCAGCTATCACGCCCAGTGATAACACTAGGGACTCCAAGGGTGAAGCAGTAGCAACAGAGTCGCCCACCTTTGAGGACGTACTACTATTCTAAGGTCACTGAAGGTACCTAGAAGCCCCTAACTTACAATCATTGAGTTGTTGTAGGTTAGGGGCTTAACTGTACCCTTAGACGGGCGTTTAGGGGGTTGCTTTAAGTTCTTCTAGTGGTGGGCATGATTTGGCTTGGCTGAAACCGGGTAGCGGGATAGCAAACCGGATGCGCTGGTGTTCCGGCTGGTATACAGCCCATACTTGCATCTCAAACATACTACTATCTACTTCTTTTGCTAGAAGCCGCTGATATTCAGCTACAAACCTTGCGGCTAGTAAAGCTGTCGCCTGGTCAGCATGGATTTCACCTTGCAACCCGTGGTGTGATGAATTAGTGAGGGCGCTCTTGCAGTCCGCCACAATACCGTAGCTACCATCAGCATTTGTGGTTGAGTCAAGGTATGTAATGGTTACTGATAGTGGCGTGTACCCGTCATGGAGTGCATGGAAGTTACGCCTTTTCTTGTCGGGTAGATGCAGTGTTGCTAGTAGATATTGGGGCTGGGTCATAGTTACCTTTCTGCTTGTTTCTATATATGGCAATAACCCCCTAATATCAGATTAGGGGGTTATTGTTGGTCTATCGGGCTAGTCCTCGGTGTTCAGTGCCGGGGTACCCTTCCAGCCATGCTGGGCGTGAAGTCGTCGCCATACGAGGGGGCTGATTCGTCCATCCGGTACCAGGTATCGACCAGTGAAGCCTGCCGCCTGGAACTCCTTGAAGGACGGCTTACCCTTGGGTGGCTCGACACTCAGGATGGTCATATCCTTGTCACCAAAGCGTGCGCCGGTTACGGCGTCTACTCGCATAGACATGCCCTGGAACGAGTGCTGTCGCTCTGCCCACTCTTCAAAGGTCATGGGGCCATACAGTTCATCAGTGGACTCATACGAGATGACCGGGGACAGTGTTACACGGTCTTCACTGAGGCTGAGGACGATAGCTTCAATGTAGGTGTCCCAGTTCTCTTCGTCTTCAAGCGGGGAGTCTTCGCTGGGGGTGACCTTTGCAATGACACGGGAACCAATGGTGTAGACGTGACCATTGAGGCGGGTCTTCCAGAGGTAGCCTGCCAGTCGTTCCTCATAGAGTGCCTGGATGCGACCTGCAACGTCGAGGGCGGTTACACAGTCGGGGAACTGCCAAGAGTCACTAAGGATTTCTTCGGGGGTGGTACCTAGGTGATATGCCAGGTCTTCTACGGTGATGCCCGCCTCTGTTAGGGTTTCAAGTTCGGCTTCCTTGGTGAAGATTTCAGGCTGACCGCTCTTTACGATGAGCTTGCTCTGGTGCTTGATTTCAGTTTCATGCTTGCAGTCAAGGTTAATGAGGCTGTTGGCACGGGTTTCAGTCAAAGTTATAATTCCTTCGTTAGATGTTGGATAATGATTGATTGTGATTGTGTAGGTGCTGGCTAGGAGGTGGGGTTGTAGCCCCTCAGTGCCTACTGAATATGATTTTAACACACTCTAAATGTCATGTCAAACAGGGGTGTAGGACTACCACATTACGGGGTGCATATGCCATACTGGATAAGGCACATTATCAGCTGATGATTTGGAGGTCTTACTGTGTTTAACGAACATCTTGAGCATGAATGTTTCACTCTCGTAAACATTGTTGATGCAACTATTATAACACACCTATCAGGGGTGGCTCAATCCGCCCGCTCATACAGGCTCATCGGGGCAAGTAAAGCACCCAAAGGGGTATACGATATAGGCGCGATTCTTCCCGAGCTTGGAGGTCTACAGCAAATCCAGACATACCTACCCCCCAACTCAACCGGCGGCAAGACCTACGCCCTAAAAATGCGAGCACGCGCAACCATCATGGGACAAGAACAACTAACCCACCTACTAGAAGAACTCTTCGACCAAGGGGCACGATACGTCAATCTCAAAACAGCCAGCGAACTAGTCGCCCTAACCCACGCAGACAACACCGCACTATACCGACTAGCAACCCACCTGGCGAACAGCATTCCAGACGACACCAAAGAATCCCCGGTAACCATCTGGAAGAACCTCGTGCAGGAACTACACAATACCGCACAAGAAGCAGGCAATGACTCTGTAGAGTGCCCCGGAATTAACCCCGTCAAATGCACCGACAGGGCTATAGACCATATACCCGAGGCAACCCGTCTCGTGGAAAAACTAACAAAGGAATAACCCCTTGAACCTGAACTATGAAACCCTAACCTACACCGGCAACGCAAACCAGCCTAGCGACTTCGCAGGACACAACGGCAATATCATTTGGGCTCTCGACGGTGCAACCCCCCTATGGGAAAGCGTATTCACCGAAAACGATGTAGCATACGCACTAGGTATTCTGCATAATGCGCTCGCTAACCTGGATACCAGCACATTTGACGAGTCCTTCACCCTACAGGACTTCTTCACCGCTGGCATCAATAAGGCGCGTGATGAAATTACAGAACAGTACCCGAAGTTCTTCGACGTAAACGAGAAGTACATCGTCGCCTTCTCGATTGCGGCGGCACGTGTACAGGAAGACATTGTAGAGTACCTCATCCTTGGTGATAACGCGCTGGAGTACACTATTAAGATTGATTCCGCTATCGCACGTAGTGCTATCACTGATACCCGTATCGCACCGTTTAAGGCTGTGAACCGCGCTCTGATTGCTAACGCCGAGAAGGTTGAAGGTAAGCGTGTTGAGGCACTAGAGGAAGAGAAGCTAGAGATTTACCGTGATGCTCGCCTAGTGGCTAACCAGCGTGGCGGCTACCCGATTGCCACCTTTGACTTGGACAGCCTAGAGTATTCCATTCGCGGCTCGTTCTACACTTCAGTTCAGGACTACCCGTTCACCGTGGCTGTGTTCACTAACGGTTTCACGTCTGACTTCTCACCTCTACCTAACGATTTGACTGTCCGTTATGTCGAGGGCATGAAGCGCCTATCTGATTCAGAGTCAGAATACGAAGCGGCTGTGGCGTATGTTGAAGTTAGCTAATTCAATATTGTGGTAACACTATAAGAATGAGGGTGCCTCATCTAGATATTACTAGGTGAGGCACCCTCATTTTGTTTAGTTTTAGTATTCGGGGCGCGCCCTGGGAGGACGCTCAATAGGTACACCGTTCTGAGTTTCGTAAATCTGCCCCTTCACAATTTTACCTTCATAGATTTTAGAATCACCGGCGGTCTGACTAAACCCACACTGTACAGCGGTTCCACCAAGAACGGAGGAACCACGGTGTACAGCATACCCATAAAGCGCGGCATTGCCAGTAGTTAGAGCATTAACCATACATACGGCATCATCAAATACCATACTATTCTCTGCTACCCACGCTTCACCGCAGGGTGAAAGGTTCTTCTCTGATTCAATCCAGCCACCAATGGTGCCGGGGGTTACTGAATACCTGGGAATTGATACCTTGGACACGATACGGTGCAAGGTCACGGTGCGGTCACGGATATGCGGGTGTGCAATGACTAGGGTATCGCCGGTAAAGTCGTACTTCTTATTAGCCATAGACCTACCTACTTTTCAGTGGTGTAGGGCTTGATGGTTACATACTCGCGGGTATTTTTCCATACATAATCTTCTACATCTTCAGGGGTGTATTCCTGGGGGTAGGGATAGACATGCATGTAAAGCTGAGAGCTGGCTAGAGTTTCAACGGCTTCAGGCTTGAGGTTACCCTCTTCGTCTAGGTCTTCGTCAATGCTGAACGGAATAACCTCGATAGCCCCATTGAAGGAGGGGTTGGGATTAAGTTCGATGTGCATACCACAGTCATTGCTATTGAGGTACAGGTTCTCTGCTTCCTTGCCCTTGATGATGGTTCCGTCTTCTCGCTTGACGAAGAGCGCGTCAGGGAACCAGCCCATGTGCTCTGCTACAGTCACGGTGTAGGGGTTAGCTACCTCAGAGTAGTGGGAGGCTTCGGCGGCAATGTCCTGGAGGGTCATAGGCTTGCCGGTGAGCTGTGCCCAAAAGCCGCTCGGGTCTGCAACATTGCCCCCGTCTTCAAGTTCGACGGTGTAAAGCTTTTCGTTGGTGGTCATTCTTCTTCCTTTGCTTGTGATGTTAGGTTGAATTTATTGTATCACACCCATGCGGGGTGTGAAAACCGTACCAATCTGAGGCTAATCCCCAGGGATTTATCTTAAATTGGTACGGTTTTTCATTGCTTCGGTTCTAGCTATTGAGGCACTTTTCAACACCCTTAATTGCCTTCTCCCAGTCATCTGAGAGGAAATACTCATGGCTTTCATTGACGGCGGCCACAACTCGGTCAGCTTCATACAGTCGCCACGCCATGCTTCCACCATCAAGGGAACAATAAAGGTAGGTGGGTGCTAGACCTAGAGAGCCCAGCATGGTCTTAGTGGTAGAGTGTGCAATCTTTTCACTTGCCGTGAAGTTGCTGGTAATAAAGGACTTCCAGAGTGCGGTGTGTGCGACTAGAACCTCCGGCCTCACGTTATCGCGTCCGGGAATCGGGTTCGGGTAGTGCTCAATCATTGCACGGATAGTATTGGGTGCCCAGCAGTAGCTAGGCAAGCGCCGCTTCTTAGGTTCCGGCTCGTAGGGGCTGAGTAGAATCGCGTCCGGCGTGTATAGTTCACGAATCTTCTGCACTAGCGTCAAGGGGTTAGTGAGTAGGTCACGTTCCTTCTTGAGCTCAGCGGCTACGGAACTAGTGGTGTACACCTTGAATAGGTCGCTAGTGTCTGCGGGGGTTTCAATCGCGCTTTTAGGGGTTTTGCTGTTTTCTTCTAGGAAACTCATATGTGTTGCTACTTCTTGTCTGTGGTATTGATGTTGTCGTATGCGTCGAGGATGTGGTCAGCTTCCTTGGTGGTGTAGAGTAGGTCTGCCATGCGGATAGTAGCTGAGTCAGTGTTTGCCTGTGGCACCTTGACGAACTTTGCGGGGTTAGCTTTCAGAATATCTAGGACTGCCTGTTCACCGTGGGTGCGTGCTACCTTGAAAGTGCGGAAGCTAATTCCATGTAGTGTCTCAGATTCAGTATTGGGGAATACTTTCTGTGCGCCCTTGACCCATTCTTCACTGGTATCATGTCCGCCGGTCTGCCATGCCCAGTCCTTAATAAATGCGAGCTGTTCGGTGGTGTATAGGGGTAGGTTGGTTCCCTTGCGCCAGTTCAGGGTGTAGGTGTAGGTTCGTTTGGCGGCTTCTAGCAGCTTCAGAATCCTTTCACCTGCGATGGTGCTGTTCTTAATCTTGAGGTCTTCATCAGTGATGTTAGGGCGCATAATCGTCCTATGTGCCTGATAGCCAGAATATAGTACGGTGGGCTTATCGGTGATGGTGCCCTGTAGTGAGGGTACGGTCTTGATGATGGGTGCCGAAATTGTGGCGGCTAGAGGGTTTGCGTTATTGATTGCGCCGGGGGTTGTGGTAGTCATACTTTCCTTAACTATAAATATTTAAAACTATTAGTAAAATAATTATAGCACATTGTCTTCTAGTATGCCACAACCCCCAGCTCATGTGGTAAAATCACCCACTCAAGGCGCGCATATAGTCACGAATCAGACCCCAATCAGGGGCACCAGTAGCATCTACAGGCAGAGAAACCACATCACGGGAAATATACTTAGGGTTAGGCTGGTACCCGTAATTATACTTACCCATAAACCGACGAAACGCCGTAGTCATATACACGCCCACAGCCGGGTCAAGGTCAAACCCGATAGAAGTAAGACGAATAACACGCTCAGTAGGCGCATAAGGCGACGGCTGGAAGAACACACAATCAGCGCCCACACTACCCGACTGGGCAATAGTTATCTCATTCTCACAAGCAACCACCGCTTCCTCATTACCAACATGGGCACTAATCCCATTATTCAGGAGGCTGTTAGTCACATAACGCATACGACCAGGCACCTGCTCACGCTTCAAAATTTCACGACCGCCCAAGTTAGCACTGAATAGGTCGCCAACCTTAAATAGTTTACGGGGTGCCGCCTCCATCTTACTTATAACGCCTTGCGGGTCGCCGGGTACCCCTTCAATCCTGTAGTGTTTCACGTCATTATATTCTTGCTCGTTGTCTATGAACTCGTGGTAGCGTTGCAGGTCAGACCTGAACATGTCATGTGTTAGCTCAATAACAGGCGAGTAGCGAGGCCCCTCAATACTATCTGCCGGGTTCTGGTAGGTGGTGGTTTCGTCGTCCTTGCGTCCCGCGATAACGTCTAGCCAGTGTTGCCGGTATTGCGTTTCCCACAGTTTATCAGTGTCGTACCGCCCTTTACGTGGTACAGTTACTAGCCCGTCATCTATCATGGCGTGTACCCTAATCGGCTGGTCACCTTGCGGCGTACCGGCTGTAATGTAGAATACGCTTGTCTGGATTCGTAGCCTCCAGAATGTTTCCAACGGGAATGATAGGATTTGGGTTATCTGGTTGTTTTGTAGGCGCCAATTCTTGAACTTATCGGTTGCCCTATCAAGTTTATGGGAAGGTAAGATAAACGCACATACTGTACCGGCTGGCACAGACTCTAGGACATTACGGACAATGCGTAGGCACCCGTGCGTATTCTCATAGGGCGGGTTCATGATAACTCGACTAATTCCACGTCCCTGTATCCAATGCTTGACGGCTTCACTACTTGAGTCACCTTCAATAATCATGTAGGGGTGACCTGTGAGTGTTTGTCCAGCTTTTGCGATTGCGTACACAATAGGACTATATTCCACAGCGTAAGAGCTTGTAGGTAGACCGCTAGTGTGTGTCATTGCCGCCTGCGTCAAGATTCCCGTACCGTTACATGCGTCTAGCACCTTGTCCTTAGTGGTGATATTTAGGGTTTCGGCAATGAAGTGTGCAATATGTGGCGGGGTGAACACTTGACCAAGTGAGCTTTTAGAACCCCTTAGTGCTTCAATGAAAGCGGGGGCGATAACATCATCGCCCGACCACTCTGTGTTTTCAATATGTTCAACATACTCTACTAGGGGCGCTAGGTATTTTGATATAGAATCAGCTTCCTTATCAGGGGTAAGCTCACATGCGCCCCATGATGCCTGCATGTAGAGGCTGTAGAGCGGGTGTGCCTGTTTCAGGTCTAGCGGGTCTTTCAGGGTACTTAGTGTTTCGTTAATTTTTGCCGCTAGGTCTTTGATGCCCATTGGTTCCGTGGTATCACGGATTTCTGGGTTGCTTTTAAGAGCTAGTAGGGTTGCGGCAATAATGATTGCCCTGTCATCGCCGTGGGATACACCGAGGCGGCGACGTAGATGCCAGATAGCTTCGTATGCTTTTTTGTGGAGGTATTCAGTATCGGTGATTGGGCTCATTTCCCCTCATATGATTTGGTTACTTTATGGGCAGAGGGGAACCACCCCGGCTCCACTATCCTGTGGGTGGGGTGGTTCCTTACATATGTAACCCATATCGGGGCACTGAGCTTAGCTACTCCTTGGTGACCTTGTTCTTCCGGTCAATGATGAGGCGTGCCACATTATACTTCTTGTCTTCCTTGGCGAAGTTTTCGAGCGGGTGAATACCCTTCCTGTAGTTCAACCATGCGGTAGAAGTGATAATGCCCTCAATGTCGCGGCGCTTATGGAAAGCGATACGTACTTCATGTTCAAGCTCAGGGTTACCGTTAGCGGCTTCAATGTCAGCGGCAAGCTGAGCGGAAACAGCTAGGGTTTCATTGACTAGCTCTTCAATAGCGGCGATTACCGGGGTGAGGCGGTCAGTAACACCCATAGAGGATAGTTCCGCCTGGCGACCAATCATATCGTCAATAGTATCGTCACGCATTGCTTCAATAACAGCGGCAACACTCTTGATGGAGTCCATACGAATATACGGGTGAATGTAAGCATTGGACTTTTTGAACCAATCGTCAGCCTTGAACTTAATGAGGTTACCTGCATGGTTCACGGCAATGAAGCCCTCAATATCCTTAGCTTCAGCCTGAATCTTAGCCACCTGCCGCATATTCATCTTATACACGGTAGGGGTCATGAAACCCAGCTCCTTACCAAGTTCAATAGCCACATCCGGGTGCTTAGCACCATTCTCAATATCAGTTACAGCCAAGAGCACTAGCGCTTCATAGTCATATCGGACATTGATAAGGTTATCGGGGCTAATGTACTCGAAAACAAGCGCGTGACCGGGATTTGCCTTCAACCATTCCTTAACCTGCGGCGTATCAGCCAGAAGTTTACGGACGCGCGGCGCATACGGGGGAAGCTCAAGGGCGCGAGGGGTAGCAATAATGTAGTCATCATTATAAAGACCAACTGTGATGCAGGTTCCGTCATACTTCTCCCAGAACGTCACCTTATGGTCAGCGTCCGGGACAATAAGGCGCGTGTACTCAACCTTGAAAGATTCCGGGATTTCCTCACGGGTATCATACTGGCGGTGGGTGAAGAACTTATTGAAACCACGCATGATGATATTACCTTCAGGGTCGAGGACTAGGCTACGTGCCATACGGAGGAGCGGGTCAGTAAAATCAACACCATTATGCAGATACCTTAGAATGTAAAGACCCGTGGGCTCATGGTAGTTGATGCGTACAGAGTCCTGGTACTCGGTCTGGTACTTCTCAAGAAGATTCATAGGTTTTCCCTTTCAAGATGTGGTGAATAAATAGCTGTAACTAATTATGGCACACTATAACCTGTTGTGCAAGTTACCCAATGATACACAAAAAGGGGGGCAATCCTACCAAGTAGAGCTACCCCCCATTCAATAATTCATATCTATTTAGTCGCTAGAGCGAGATGCAAACGACAACCTGCCCGCCGAACTCACAAAAACAATATAGGACATGAGGATAAGATGCGAGTCTGTGTACCCAAATAGTCCAAGCCACCACGGCAGATGAATGAAAGCAATCACCGTGCCCACCAAGCCAGCAACAATGGCAACCAGGGCGGCAACAACAAACAAGCCTTCAGACTCCATAATCCCCGCCGGGATAGCCAATAGACCGAAAATAATCAAGGATGCCAAGCCAATAGCAAGCACAGGCACGATACTCAAAAGAAGCCAGAGGAACACATCAAGGGCATTGTGTACATCAATCATGAGATGTCACCTTTCAAAAGAAAATATTAGAACACCTAATATTATACCCCAAAATACCCCTACAGGTAGCCGCACATATACGGGGCGCCATGTAGGGGTATCAATTTTCAGGTGACCACGCTCTAGGCATTGGTGTCAATCTTCACGTAATCAGCGTACTTGCCCTTGGGCAGGTGAACAGTAGCTTTTACACTATCTGTCCAAGCGTTCCTATGGCTACAAGGCAGGGTGTATGAATCCTTAGTGCATAGGGGCGTGTCTTTATCTTTCCCCTGAAGCACATTGAATACGACTTCATGTGTCACGTAAGGTTCAGCACCCTCTGGCAGGTCTTCGATAATATCCAGGTTTTTCTTAACCTTTTCGCCGGGGCTTTCGTCTTGTCGCGCATAGTTAGTCACAGTACGGACGGTACCATCAGATAGACCTTCACTCCAAGCATAAGAGGGAGAACCGTGTTTAGTGGACTTGCTTAGTACGCTTACAAGCTTGAATTGTTCACCTTCAGGTGCATAAGACCCATCCTGCTTTTCTTGCATGGTTACACTGTAGGTTGCTAACCCTGTTTTAGGGGGTGTATTTGTGTACCAGAACTGGGCACCAAACAACATAATAGTAACAAGGATAGCGTTGAAAATGATAGCACCTGTTGCTTCAATTAGGCCGTCCCCCTTGTGGGAATCTATAGAAACACCCATTGCTAGGGCAAAGATACCGTAGATGAGGGCGGCAATCCATAGACCACTGACGAGTAGGAATATGAATACGGCTAGGGCGAAGAAGCCGCCAACAAAACGTAGCGCACCTGCCACGGTGTTAATATGGTCAAGCTTGCGGCGAATCTCAGTGGGTAGTTCGCGGGTAATAGTCTCAGTCTCATTTTCCCATGACAAGTCCTCACCCAGCTTCCAGTATTCCTCTTCCGCTTCTTTAGATGTTTCCATCTCGCGCCCTAGCGCGTCACGCCTCTTATTGAGACGTTCCCTAGTCTTATGCCTAGCTTTCGCGATGAGCTCTGGGTCTTTGCGCGTCTTAAACGCAAAGAAAGCTGTGATAAGCAGGGCGATACCACTTGAGACAAGGAAGCGGAGCCCTATGTCCCATAGGAAAGTTTCAATATCTTTCAAAATAGTGTCTTTCTAGCACATGCTGGTCGATTAGTTACTGCGAGCTACTTCCCGCTATCTTTGCTGGGCTGTTCTTTAACGTACTTGTTGCGTTCACCCTTGGGTAGGTGGATAGTGGTTCCTTCGCTAACGATAGTGGCGTTTAGCTTACTGGACTTGCAGGCATCTGTTTTATTGGTAGCACAGGGGTATTCGCTAGGGTCTACACCCTTATCTAGCTTGTATTCTACCTTGGCTACAGCGTAAGGTGTATCGCCGGGGTTGAGGTCTTCAATGAAGGTAACAGGATTGTAAACACGACCCAGCGCATCCGACTTGTTAGCGCTTGCGGACACTACCTTACTTTCACCGTTCCTCTCGTCCCAGAATACGGTTTCGTCATTCGCGTAATGGTTTTGGAGAATTTGACCAATGATAGGGCGCTTCAACTCTTCACGGTGTGCACCACCATTCGCATCCATATAAAGGGTTACTGATTCGCCAGGTACGTCACCTGAAAACGAATACCCATGTTTGGGTGTCGGGTCTTGCGTGAGAGTCACACTCAAAGCTAGGGCACCTATCACAGCAACAAGTATAGGGGTGCCGATAAGATGAACAAGCCAAGGGTTCCACTTACGTTCTACGGCACTCTCACCTAGTTTAACAGATAGGAAGAGCCAAATCGCGCTAAGAACCAGGGCAATAAAACCAACCCATTTATTGTTGTACCAATTCAGTAGAGTCATGGCTACGGCGCTCGTCGCAAGCGTCGGGAACCATGAAACCATGAAGTATTCTGAATCAAGGTTACATATAAGGTCGCCCGTTTCTTCATCTAGAGTAGGTTCGGGTCGTAGACCCTCTGTTTTAATCGCAACCAAGCCTAATAGGGGTAGTACAAGAGTGAAGCCCAAGAAGATTAGAATAGCTACCGTTGTACCATTCATGTTTTTACCTTTCCGGGGCGGCAACCCAAAGGTTACCACCCTTATGTAGCAATTGGGAAGATTACCTATCTACATGATTATTCTCAGGGGTTAGCTTGCGCTTTGAGAGTTTGGTTAGTTCCCTAACGATTGCCTTAGCGAAATAGTGGATGAAACGCTTCTGCACTTCGTGCTCTTGCGCGATAATGTTTGCACTGCTACGTGTGGTTGGTCGCGTTAGTACTTCCCAGAAGTTGAGGGGTTCCTCATATGCTTGCCGAAGAATGTTTGTGTAGTTGAGGTTGAGGAGGGTTTCTGTGATTTCTTCTCGTGTAACTTCAAGGTCATCTACTAGGGTGGTCTTGGTGATTGCTCCTGCAAATTCTTCAGCGTCTTTCTGATGGGCGCGTACCGCCACTTTGATTTCACGCCCAACACTTTCTGTTGCTTCATTGAATGAGTCCTGGGTCACTAGGCGGTATTTACCCCTACCGTATTCGTTATTGGGGTCTTCATATGCGGTGCCCATGAGTGCGTAGGCTGGGTTTGCTGATTCGGGGTCTTCGGCACCTTTCGCAATGAGATTCTTAATCTCTGCTAGGTGTGCTTCGTAGCGGCAGGCTTCAACGCTTTTGTGGCGGAACATCATCTTGATAATAGATTCAAACATGGTGTCTGTTTCCTTCCTATGTTGGGTATGGGTAGGTGTGGGTGAATACCCGCTAGGTACTAGTTGTAACTAGCGGGTATTCCTTATGAGGTGGCGGGTTTACACCCAGCCGTCCACACAGTATGTGATGGTGTAATCTGTTGCACCGTTTAGGTACACGGTTTCTACAGGCTCACTGGTACGCAGTACGTTCAGTCCGTGGTACTTGTTGATGACGAAAACGGCGTTACTGAATAGGTGCGCGTAGTATTTCGCGTTCTCCTTGGGGAGTGCCCCTGAAGTGTGCTCTACCGCGTTGTGGATTTCCTTCAGTACGTCGTGTGGTAGGCGCGCCTTGCCGGGGGCGGGGGTTGCCTCTTCCGTTTCTACACCTAGATAGTGACCTTCCGTGTCATATTTGATAGTGACTGTGAAGTATCCACTGATTCGCGACTTACCGTGGTCTAGGGTTTCGGTAGTGATTTCGATGCTTAGGGGTTCTTCCATGAGATGTTAGTTCTCCTTGTTAGTTTCGACGTAGACGCGGCTTCCGGCACCGCCGCTAGTGAAGCCCTTGAGTTCGTAGATGCCGGTGGCAAGTAGAAGAGCTTCGGTTAGGGATGCCTTGTTCGTGTATACGATACAGGGGTTCTGCTTGCCGTGGGCGGCATTGTACTCTTCAATGGTAGCACGTTTCGTGAGGAAGCGCTCCGCTACGCGAACCTGCTCGTCCGTGTAGATTCCCTTGCCGTTACGCTTATCAATGTACGCCGGGGCGAGTAGACCTTCAGCACCAAGTGCCTTGAGGCGATTATTTAGTGCCCCGAGGGACTTGCTACCCAGTGCCGCGTAGACTGCACTCGGGGCGTAGAAACGCTGTTCGGTCGGGTTGGTGATAGTCTCTAGTGCTTCTTCGGTTGCCTTAGCGCCGGATGCGGTGAGTCGGATAGCGCGCTTCATTCGCTGGTCGTTGGGTACTACACCGTAACCCTTCTCAATGATTACATCAAGGAGGTTGGCGGGTAGGCGGTGCTTGCTTGCACCCAAGTCCTTGGTGGCGATTCGGGTGTTTCGGTGGGTGCGGTTGTAGTATCGCAGGAAAGTACCCAGAGAGTACAGGTGCGGCATGAAGTTATCTACCGGCTCAGTGAATACGGTAGTGTTGGTTTCAGGGTCGTATGCGTCCAGGAAGTAGGGGGTGGTGTAGGAGGGGAAGTCTGCAACCTCTAGCTCGCCTTCGGGGTTGTCGAGCGGCGGGGACATGGGGCGGATTACGACTACACCGGTTAGGGTTGCCGGGTTTTCGATGGTAGCATTTGCGGTCTGTTCTACTACTTCTTCCAGGGGGAAGCCGATGGAAGCTAGAACTCGGTTTGCGGTAGCTTCGTCCTTGTATAGGTCAAAGAGGTACTTCTTAGCGTTGTTGAGATTGAGGGGGGTGTACTTGTTGTTATGCATTGTTGGTTACTTCCTTTAGGTTTGCTACGGCGATTTCCCAGAACTGGTCTGCATCAATTTCGGGGTTCTGGTACCAGCCACGGTGGTTCATGAAGGGGGTGTCATTGAAGAGGATGACCTTATCGGCAATAGGGTCTACATTGAAGTCTTCTGCGTTGCCTTCGCCTGCATTGAGGGCATCAAGGACTAGGGTGTTGGTTACTTCCTGGATGTCCGTATAGATTTTAGGGGCTTTTTCATTACGCTTATTGTGCTTGCATACGATGCAATTATTGGGGCACGGGTTTTCAAGCATTGTGCTTACTCCTTGTTAGTCATGAAAAATTCTTAACTCCATTATGGCACACTCTCCAATGCTATGCAAATCCTAATCATGTGATTATGGGCACATTGACTCTGGGATATAGAAAAACTGTACCAATATGAGTATAACCCCAGGGATTTATCTTCAATTGGTACGGTTTTAACTGCTATATATGGTACCCCCACCGGGACTCGAACCCGGACTGTGTGAGGTTTGAGCTCACTGTCTCTGCCAATTGGACTACAGGGGCTAGGGGGTGCCCGGCTACTATGGTGGTGTTTGGTGTGTTGGTGTGTTGTGGTATAGTAACCGGGCAAGTACGCCGTGTGGGGCTTGAACCCACGACCGTCACCTTATAAGAGTGATGCTCTAACCTACTGAGCTAACGGCGCTTGATGTAACAACTATAGCACAGTATCAAACCCAATGCAAAGTGTGCTAAAATTGAAGTCCACCCTGGCGGTGTGGTACTATCTAGAAGCTCAAACTCCAGAAAGAAGAAACACTGTGACTAATCATATTTCATTGACCTCAAGTGGTCTGACGTACACGGCTAACCGGCTAGAAGTTGGCGGCAAGCCAGCCGTAACCGTTCGAGTCAATGATAATCAACCCGAGGGTAAGCTTCACTACCCTATCAATGGTACGCTGTTCACGTTTGCGCCCCGCACCGTGACCGTAACTAACACCTTCACCGAAAGCTACACGGGTATTGAAAAGACTTTTACCCTATTCACCACCGAACCGGGTAAGCGTGCCGGTGGTGCCGACCAGCTTCTTGATGGTGGATTCCATAGTGTCAAGGCGGCAACCGCCTGGCTGGAAGACCCGGAAGCTGTAGCAGTATTCGTTAAGGACTTCGTAGAAGCGAACGCTTCACGTCTTTCAGCTCTGATTTCCTCTAGCCGCAACTGGGGTAATGGTAGTGTTGAGCGTATGAATATTGCGGCATCTGAAGTTACCGGAATTATCAACATTAACGAAAAGGTACAACAGTCGCTAGTAGATAAGCTCATCACTGAATATATTCAGGTTGCTTCCCGATAGGTACTTGATTCACTTTCAAAACTAAATAGGTAACGTAAAAAGGTGAACCACTCTAATATTTAGGTGGTTCACCTTTTATGTATCCAATTTACGGGATGTAATTAGGTGCCTTATGTCTTAGTCGAAAGAACAGCTACCCGAGTCGTAGGACGACGAAGAATCGTAAGACGAATAGCTAGAGTCGCACGACGAGGAGTAGCTAGAGCTTGACGAATAATCATTGTCATTATCGTAGAAGCTGTTGCTATCGAAGACGCTGGGGTAAGACCCGCCTCCAGAGCTGGAGTTGCGGCGGCGGCGTGCTTCTGCTTCGCGCTTGAGGCGGCGCTTACGGAGCTGTTCCCATTCACTGTAGGACATGGTAGGGGTTTCCTATCTGTTGATTAGTATTTCAATAACTATTATAACACAGTTTTTGCTGTGTTGCCACCTGTTGCGATAACGTGTTTCGCTTGGATAGTGTAGGGGCGACCCACGTTCTCTGGTGATTCTATTATACCAAATATAACAGCACTCATGCCCTTGTGCGTCACTTCGTTAATGAACGCTTTATCTTCGGGCGCTAGGAGAATGGTTAGGGTGAGGTTGTTGTTGTTAAGCGCTGTGCTAATGTCATCTGATATTGTGGCTGTTACTGTGTCACTGTGGATGTTGGGGGTGACTTTGAACCTGGGTGGGGTTTTCCTGGCTAGGGTTGCTTGCAGGATGTGTTCTAGGGTGGTTGCTTCTTGGAATGGTTCTAGGATGGGTGTTGTTCCGTGCTGGTCATGCTGTGAGGTGTTGATGTGTACAGGTAGTGTCTGGCATGTGAGAGTGTGTACTTTTACGGGGGTGTAGTGTGTGCCTACTGTCATTGGGTTGTTATTTCTTTCTTGGGGTATGGTGGCACCCGCCGAGTGGTGTGGTGTCTCGGCGGGTGTGTTTGCGTATATAGTTTTATGCGCCGTAGATTGCCTTCTCTACGACCTGTACAAGGTTCATGAGGGTAATGCTTTCAGGGTTGCCGGTAGAGCCCTTGGCGAGCCTCTTCAGTTCCTTCGGCATGATAGAGAACGGTACCGATAGGAACATTCCGATTCCGGTTGCCAGCTTACTGGCGGCGGTCATGGTCGGCTTGAACGCTACACGTAGCGCCTTGTGGGGTCGGGCGGGGTTGCCTGCTAGGACGATGAAGTTGAGTGCCTGTACGATTCGGTGCATCTTCTCATCTTGACCGTTAGTGCCCGCACTGTTCTCGGTAATGATGTTGGTGAAGCGGGTTGCAATGTTCCCGGCGGTGTTCGCGTCATCATTGGGGATGAGCTTCAGGGCACCGTGAGGGTCAGCGAAGATAACCTCGGGGGTGATTCGAGACACGGCGTTACCAATGTGGGTGTCTGCATACTCTACTAGGGTGTCATAGAGAGCCTGGGTGCCTTCCACGCCAATAATACCTTCACAGGTCATTACAGCATACTTCAGGAAGAAGCCCTTGTCCTTGTGTGGGATTCGGGCGAGCGCCGTCATGCAGTTGTCCCAGCTTCGCGGAGAACGCCAAGCGTAGACGGCGGCATCATATGCGTTCATGTCTAGGTTCGAGTCGATACGCCCAATGCGGGCGGCGTTGTCCTGCTCGTAGAACGTGGACGGGTTCTCCATAATATAGTTCACGATAGCTTCGCGGATGTCCAGCTCATGCTCAAGAGTAGGTTCACCCCACTTGGTGCGGGCACCCGGTGCCCAGCTGGTCAAGGTCTGCTGTACGGGCACCCAAAGGACACGGTTCTGCGTTGCCAATTGGATAGGTGAAGGGTTCACAGATTCCCTGGCGCTGTTAGTTGCTAGGGCGATAATGGTTTCAGCCGGTACTTCTGAGTTGTCCGGGAATAGGCGCTCATTGAGGAGCTTCAACATTGCCGCCTGAACGTCAGCGGCGGAGTTGCTGAACTCGTCAAGTAGGAGCACTACCTTACGTTCAGTACGGATTTTCACCTGAAACGCCTCATTGAGGTATACGGCGGCTGGGATTTGCACCACTTCACCAGATTCAGGGATAGTAGCTTCTACAGAACCTACAGACGGGATACCGCCGATAGCTTCAGGGGTCATCTGCGCACCAATGAGGGACACGATGCCGTACCCAAGTTCTTTAGCTAGAGCCGTGAACTGTGCAGTCTTACCGATACCGGGTGAGCCGATAAATCCTACAGGCATACCGGGGGTGGTGGTGCCGTCACCTGCTACGGCGGGGGTTGCCTGCATCTTTACAATTTCGATAGCTTCTTCAAGGGGTACGGACTGCTTACGGATAATGGAGGTCAAATTAGTTTCTCTTCCTGTGTGTTTCTGGTTGTGTATTCGTGAGCCACCCCATTATATCACCTACAGGGGCGAAAATCTTACCCCTGTAGGTGGGGTGTTGGGTTACTTGTTTACCGTAATGATTTTGGGTCGATTCACGGCGGGTAGCTCATTCATTGCGCGGCTGAAAACGTTTTCAGTTTTGCTTTTCATTTTCTTAGTGGTCACGATGGCTGTCTTATAGTTGTGAGGCTCTTTGAGAGTGTCCTTAACTTGCACCCAGTCAGCTTCACCGTCGGTCACTAGGATAGCCAGGTTAGCGGGCTTACCGGCGTTCTTGTTGCCGCCCTGTTCGTAGCTGTTCAGCTCGTCAAAGAACGGGGCTAGTGCTGTGCCGCCGCCGCCGACTAGGGTGAGGTTATTGACGTTGGATAGTTTCTGGATACTGTGAATGTTAGTGTCGATAGATACGGTGTAAATATCGGCTAGGGTGCTGACTGTATCTAGAATGTTCGCCAGGTGTGTTACAGCATTATTCAGGTCGCCCTTTTCAGTCATGGAACCTGATGTGTCGATACCCACATAGATTGCCGGCTTAGAGTTTAGGCGCTTGGGGTAGATGATTTGTCCGCCCATAATGCTGTTGAGCCTGTTGTATGACCTGTAGGTGCGGCGGTTGGAGCCGTTACTGTGTTGGGTTGCGGCGTGTCGAACAACCGCTAGTAGTTCTGATTTCCAATCAGGCATGTTTGCCTTGTCTTCAAGAACCCATTCCAGTAGCTTACCGCCTGCATTTTGACTACGGCGAGCGTTTTCAGCTTCGATTCGTGCGAGAGCCTGCACATTCTGCTGTGCTAGGGTTTTCTGCATTTCCTCTACTTTTTGCACACCTAGCTGGTCTAGCGCCTCAGTTAGAGTCTTTTCGTCTACGAAGCTATCTTCTTCCTGCTGGTCACCAGGGGCACTATCGGGCTGGTCACCTTCCTGGTCATTATCCGACTCTTCACCACCCTTCGAGGGCTGGCTCTGCTCTTCGCTGTTACTGTCGTTTTCAGGTGTCTGTAGCTTAGTGTAGAACTCTTCAGCAGTATTATGCCCTGATAGCCTGTAGTCTTCAGGTAGCTTGTCTGTATCGCCGTTTAAGGTAATGGTGGGCTGTAGTGCGGTTAGGTGCTCGTTGATTTCAAGGTCGAAGGCTAGACGGGTCAGCTGTTCGTTCGTCATACCACTACGCTTAGTGCGTTCAGGTTGCAGGGTTGCAATACGCAAAATTTCACGCATAACCATACTAGGCAAATATTCCACCTGAGAGCCACTGAGAGCCGCTGTAGGGACTACAATACGCCACCCTGAGTCAATATATGCCTGTGGCAAGTTTTCAGCCACAGAGAGCCGCACCTGGCTTGCAATAGGTGCTAGATAGGGTGCCAACCCAATAATGGTACCCTGCGCATCAATATATGCTTCCTGCTCACTATCTGTAGGTGTACGTAGACCCAATTCTGATACCTGCATCATTCCTCATTCCTTATGGTTGATAAAATATTAAACCCCCGCACTGGCTTAATATGGCGGGGGTTTACCTATAGTTAGCTGTTATTAGGAACGCCACCCAGGGTCTTGATAGCCTCGTAGGTGGTAATGGTGATACCCGGCAGGTAGTCGGCGGGCATAGTTCCAGGCTTGGGTAGGGTCATAAGTGTTTATCCTTTCAAAAATTACATATATAAAGAGGTGGTTGATTTACTTATCGCGGTGCGCAGGCTCGTAACCTTCCCAGGGCATGTTAGCGTCATTGTGTGCCTGAGCTACAGCTTCGTTATTTGCCGCCGCATACTCAAGCGGGCAATTACCGGGTGCCATGCAACGGTGCTCCTTCTTGGATTCGTAGGGGCACTTATCCTTACCCACACACACATGCTCATTCTGCTTAGGGTTGGAGCGGTTGAGTGCTTCACGGATTCGGTTAATAATAGTGGAAAACATGGGTTATACTCCTTAGCTTGTAGTGCTTTCTGTGGTGAACTCATCACCTTATGTCTCTATTATGACACACTCTATAGCGTTTTGCAAACCAAAACAAAGTGAAATACACCACAAGCATAAAATGTATTCCAGGCAACCAAAAGCGGCACCCGCACCCCACTAAGGGGAAACGGATACCGCATAAGCACACCCCGCCGGGCTCGAACCGACATTGGCGGTTTTGGAGACCGCTGTTCTAACCATTTGAACTAGGGGTATATGTTGAATGTAAATAATGCAAGCCAGCCCCGAGTATTATAACAACAACGAAAGCAGACTGTAAGAGTCACCTCCGTGTATACGGTAGGTGAGCCAAAGCTTTACTTTGACGGTGGCCCTCAAGCTGACCGAAGCCAACCCTGGTCTTGACACGTTAATGTCCGTTTAACCTCTCCCGTCTCTCACATGCGAGGGCGGCATACCCTAAAGTATGCTACGAGCCTCCTACCGGAATCGAACCGGTGACCCTCTGATTACGAAACAGATGCTCTACCAACTGAGCTAAGAAGGCACAAGTAACCCTAAAAGATAAGGTGTTACCTTTCGTTCCTCTTGTCGGATTTGAACCGACACCTTCTGGCTTATGAGACCAGTGCTCTACCGAGTTAAGCTAAAGAGGTATATGACTAGATGTTCCTAGTCCGCGAGGCGCATACGGGACTTGAACCCATTACCCCTGCTTGGAAGGCAGGTGTTTTACCAAGTAAACTAATGCGCCATTTACGCCAACATGATTAACTATATTATAGCTTCCCAATGTTAGCAAGCCGCTTTATGATGCGGCGTAGAACCCTGGGTTGGACTCGAACCAACAGGCGGCGGGGTTTAAAGTCCGCTCGGGTCGAGTTCCGGGCACCTTGTGCATTAGGTTGTCGCTCAGCCCCCTACCCCCGTTTTCCATTTGCGGCACCAGGGGGTTACAGCTTGCACTTGCTTGTAACCGTGCGCCCTACTGGAGTTGAACCAGTGACCTCCGACTCTTCAGGTCGGCGCTCTGCCAAACTGAGCTAAAGGCGCTTGCACCACATGAAGTTTTACCTTTATCATGCGGTCACATATTCATTATAGCACTCTCGAAATAGATTGCAAGTCGAAATTAAGAAAATTTCTGTAAGGTGCGTCACTGGCTCTTGCTTAGATTCTTGACTGCTCCCATGATTGCTTCTGCGTCTTCCTGTTTGAATAGCATGTCTTTGAGGCTTAGTTCGGTGGAGGAGTCTCGCTTGGAGCCGTAGGGTGCGACGGCACCTACAGGGCGGTGCTTTTTGAGAGTGGTTCGCAATACGGTGACGCTTGCGTTTCCTAGCATCCGTTTAATGCGGGGCGGCAACATGTAAAGCTCTTCATGGGGTGCGTTGGCGGGGAAGTGTAGCTTAGCTTCTTCAATGCACGCCTGCTTATCGTCGCCCTTTGCCGTATTCCAGCGTCGGATTAGTTTTGCTTGCTGTTCGGTGTATAGGGTGTAGCGTTCCTTGCCTTGCAGGTCTAGGGCACGCTTAGAGGGTGATACTTTGCTTTCTTCCAAGAACTGTTGGGTTAGTTCATGTGCACCGGATAGGGTTCGCGCCCTACCGACGAGCATGTTCCCTAGCTGAATATTGCTCTTGTAGACTAGTGCGCCGGGTCGCATGATACCTTCTAGCCCTTTTTCTACAACGGGTGGTTCCCAGCCTTCGGGGATTTCACCGACATAGTATCGGGGGTTTAGAGCGTGTGCAATGAAGTAGTCCAAGTCTTCCTGCGGGATTCCGTGGTGGTATGCGGAGCGGTCGGTTGCTACGTACTCTGTGTATGCGGTCTTCAGGTCTTGGGTTTTCAGCTTCTCATTGTTGAGCTTGCGGATACCTTCTACCGTATAGTAGCGCTTGAAGGTTGCCGGTTCGGTGAAGATGTGGCGGCTCGTGCGTGTGGGGTGCCCTGGTTCTAGCTTTGTGGTGTCTACTAGCCATACTGTGTCTAGTGTTCCGTAGTCGATTACGCCTGTTAGGGGTACGCCGGAGATGGTGACAGGGTTCTCGCGTGTGGCGTGTTCGGTGATTTCTTCAACGATTTCAGGGTGTAGCGGGGTGTCGGACGGGTGGATTCGGTAGAAGTTCTTGCGTACTTCGGTGCAGTCGTATCCGGGTACCGCATCAATTAGGGAGCTGGTGAGTAGGCGGTAGTCCTTGAGGGTCAGTAGGTCTGTGGGCTTAGGTGTGGTCATATGCTTTTCGACTTTCTCAGAGATAACTTGTCATTGTCGTATGGTTGTATGTGCAAGTATATAAATAATTCGCCGGAAATGCAAGAACCTACCAGGGAGCTTGTGGTTCTCTGGTAGGTTCTTAGTGGGGTGCTACTACTGGATAGTAGGTGCTAGAGTCATGATTCGGTACAGGTCTTCCTTGTACTCCTCACTGTACTTATCGACCTGGTTTAGAGCCTCACTGATAGCGTTGTCTACGGTGGTCTCAGCGTCTAGCCCGGCTTTGAAGTCTGCGCACAGTGCAATAGTGGGCACTTTATCCTTGAGTAAGACATACAGTTCGCCCATGTAGTTCAGTCCGGGGGTGGCTGATTCTGCATACTTCTTAGAATCCATAGACGGGAAGCCTTCTACTAGACCGCGTGCCACTGCCCCGGCTTCATAGATAACCTTGCGAACTAGGAAGAAAGTCGTTTCAGCTACCTCGTTTACAAGTTCACGCATTTCTTCTTCGGTGTTACAGTGACGGAGGAAGAACAGACGGTAAGCCAGGTGGCCAATTTCCCTCTCATCAAGTCTGATATTGTGCTTACGTTTCCCCGTGTAAAGGCTTGCAAGCTTCCACATGGCATAACTACCACCGTAAAGGGTCGTCCTATACTCAAGGGTTCCGATACCGTACCGTTCACGAGCGCGCGCTAGGGCATCTTCCTCAGTGCTACGGATAGCCCACATGACCTGTAGGGGTGCCGCTTTAGGCTTCTTGCCATCAACTTCTACGCCCTGGAAATGCCAGTGGTAGAACTTCCCGATTTTACGTTCCGTTAGGGTGCCTACGATTTCGCCGGTAGTGCGGTTCTGAAGAGTCTTACCATCTTCCGTGTACAGCAAGGTTGGCGCTTCCTGCTTGTAGGGCTCGTAGCTGTAGCGCCCAAGGATACCCTTATATGATTCGGGGGTATATAGACCTAGCGTGTCTGACCACATGGCAATGTATGCGTCACGTGGCGGCTCGGTCTTGGTGGGTAGGGGCTTATATTCAGTGAACTCTACAGTCATGGGTTTCTTTCCTTAGCGGGTTACCCCCCCTAGGGGGTTCCTAGAGGGGGGGGTGTTTATATGTATGACTAGCTTACCACGTCTCGGAGGTTCACCTTGCCATTTACGGTTACAAGGTCATTCGGGACATGCAGGGTGATGTCGCCGTCCTGAAGCTGACGGGTGGTTGCGGTCACGGTTGCGGTACCATCCTTAGCGTCTGCCACTACGTTTACCTTGTCTCGTTCTACGGTTCGGGTAATAATCTTACCGTCGTTGGAGCGCATGGTATAGGTGATGGTCACCTTGTAGCTGGTGTGCGATTCACCTTCGGTCGTACTGTTAAGCGCTCGGATAGTGTGACCCTCTGCAACAATCTTGCCGTTGTCATTACCGTTCTGAGTGTCGCCGTTACGGAATCGGTACGGTCGAGTAACAGAGTCGGTGTATGCGCGGTTCTGCATGGTGGCAGATTCGAGGGTGAAGGTCTGTTCAGGGTCGATAGGTGCCTCGGGGGTGACTACCGGCTCGGGGGTGTTTTCCGTTGCGGGTGCCGTCTCGGTGGCGGTTTTAACTACGGCTGTAGTAACGTTTCCACCGTTCTTGTTTTCGGCGTTCTTAGTGGCAACATCCTTGGAGCAACCGGTCGCGAGTGCGATGGTGATAAGTGCAAGGGAAGCAATCTTGGTGGTCTTGGGGGTCATGGTTGGTGCCTTTCTTTAAGGGGCTTAGAATACGTTAATTTCGGAGTGCACCCAGTAGGGAGTGGTGAACTTACTGTACTGTGCGTACAGTTCCTTTAGGGTCGTGGTGTAGGTTCGCATCTGCTTAAGAAGTGACAAGAAGTGCTTCTTGATGAGCTCGTAGGAACGGCGTGCGCGTGCCAGGGGTCGTGCGGTGTTGCCTACGTGATGCAGTCGATGCTGAAGGATAAGGCGTGCCTTGGTGAGCTGTACGCGCCAGTATGCGGCGCAGTCCTTAATCATGGATAGTAGCATTTCGTTGCGTGCTACATCATCATTGAGGGTGGTAAGGTTCTTGTCCATTGGTTGCCTCCTTTAGGGGTATGGTCTATACGGCGGGTAACACCTCTTGGTGTATGTAACTATTATGGCACACTCTAGTGTGGGTTGCAAATCTAAATAATATGAAATAGCTCACATATAAAAATACCCAGTAAGAAACCCCCTATATGCCACAAATGCAACACATAGGGGGTTCACTCACTCAACTACTAATTGAAAGAAGGTGTCTAATCTTCAGTGCGTGCGAAACGGCGACGAACACCGACAAACGCACCAGCAAGTAGAGCACCAAATCCAATACCTACACAAGGCGAAGCGCTAGGCATAGAATCGTGACCAGTCTTAGCCTCTACAGGCTTACCGGGCTCCTCTGGCTTATCCTGTTCAGGCTGTTCCGGCTTGCCAGTCGCAGACTGCTCAGGCGCAATAGCCTCAGAGGGGTTAGGAGTAGAACCATTAGTACCGGCAGGCTCTACAGTGTTACCCTTCGGGGAATCAGTAGGCGCAACAGACGGTGCCGGGGCGGTAGCTTCACCCTTCGGCTCAGCAATCGCAGGCTCACCATTAGCGCCGCCCTTATACTCAGGGTCATTCTCACGGACGGCAGGCTCAGCACTATTCACACCGCCGGTAAAGTCACCCTTCTTGTTAGAGTCAGCTTCTACCGCGTTAGCGCCACCAGTGTACTCAGGAACCTCATTGGTAGCCGCCTCAACAGCGTTCGCACCACCTGTAAACTCGGGGTTCTCAGTAGCAACCTCGGGTTCACCCTTCTCGGTAACTACCAAATCAGGGTTTACCGGCTGGGTTGCCGCTTCACCATTGGTAGCCGCCTTGTGAGCGTTAGTAATTGCGTCACCTGTAGTACCGCCAATAAACAGAGTCATGGCACCCTTAGCGGATACAACACCATCAGAACGAACAGCCGAGTAGGATACGGTCTGTGAGAAGCCCTGCTTCTGATAAGTCGTCACCTGAATACCCTGGCGGTTCTTGCCGGGAACATCTACCACCTTGTACTTAGCCATGCCGTCATCGTACTCGGTAACTTCGTTGCCTTGCAGGTCGTACAGCTTCACCTTGGTTAGAGTGGTGCCGTTGTTATTGCCGAAGTTAGTAGAATCGTTGCGGAGTACATCTACAATCTTGGTGGTGCCAATCATCTGGCGCGGGTAGTCGGAAGCCGCCAAGGGGTTCTCTTCCTTCACGCCGCCAATGGTGTACGGGATAGCTGTGTAGGCGTAACCGTCTTTCTTGCCGTCCTTTGCGAAGAACCACTTATTTGTCTTTGGGTCGAGGGCATATACGTCTTCACGTCCTGCCTGGCGGATAATCTGCTTCTTCGGGTCGGTCTCAGGAACAGCGGTACCACCCCAGTCGCTCTTATCTTCCAGGGCCGCCCAGCGCTTACCAGCATCCGTTGGGGTGGTTCCCGCTACCGGCAGGTGGTATGTAGATGATACGCCTTCACGTACAGGGGCAATGTTTATACCCAGCTCTTCACCACCAACTATGCCGTTATCTGATGCGAGGGGAGAAATCGTGCTTGGGCTTTCCTCGAAGTGTGCCCTTAGAAGAGGTGTGACGAAGGGATTATTTACAGTGAGTGTTCGCGCATCACGCCCAGTGTGAGTGGCGTGTCCGACGTATCCGTTCTCATGCACACGGTCAGGTATGAACGTGCGTACCGTCATGTCGCTAGGTGCAATGTTGGTAGCCCAGTTCACGGTAGTGTCCTGAACACCCTTACTTCCCTCGGGGAGTTCGGCGTAGTTCATTGGCATCCACTGGACAGCCTGCCACGGGAACGCCCCGTTACCTTGATGCTGGTCAAACATTTTCTTCAACCAGCCACCCTCAACCGTCTCATCCGTATAAATGTTCTTACCTTCACGTGCGGCAGGAGCATAAGACCAGCCGGACTCAAAGTTGAAGGCGATAGTTGCAAGGTTTCGGTCTGTGACGATGCCACCATATTCCTTGGCGGCTTCAATCTGCATACGAAGAATCTTATCCCCGTCAAGACCAATAGAGCGTAGATAACCGTCGGTATCAAAGTTGGCTGGCAAGCGCCAACGCTGACCAGCGTGAGGGGCTTCCGGGTACTTGGTAGCATCAATGTTGCCGTCAGCCATTTTCGCAGGGAATGACGCGCCACGCTGGTAGTTGGGGAACGTCACAGACAGGGCGTGTTCAATCTTGCCGCGTCGGAGCTCATCAATACCAATCTGAGTGTTCTCGTTAGCCATACCCACCACGGACGAAGCGCCAGATGCAAGGTTTAGCCAGTAGTTGTTTTCACCTAGTCCACCGAAGTTGGGGATGCCAGCCATGAAACCACCAGAGGAGTATTTAATGACGGGAGTCCAGTCTGCTTCAATCTGAACGTTTAGAGTGCCGCCTGCCTTCTCTACCGCCGCGCGGGTTGCGGTGATAGCGCCTGTATGTGCGTCAATAGTCACGCCCTCGACAGGGTTTACTAGTCGGAAAGTCTGCCCACGCCCGATAGGGTATCGCATGTCTCGGTCATACTTGAGGTCACGCGCATACGGCTGGACAGTAATAGTGTCACCAGCAGAGTACGGTGAGACATGGTTATTCGGGGTATAGACAGGGGTTAGACCATCCTTAGCGGTAGTCTTATCGCCCGGTACAGCCTGGAGCTGTGCGCTCTGTGTATCAATAGTCTGTGTTTTGCCCTCTACAGGGGCACTAGTGAAGTACGCGGTGTCGTAGCTCACCTTCTTACGGGCAGACTCATCCTTAGCACCCATCCACTTCTCAACATTGGGCACAGTGCCGTCTTCAGACATCTTGATAGTCGCCGTAGCACTGTAGGTCTGTGCGGGTGCGTCCTGCATGACGTGGAACATCGAAGTCCATAGACCTGTTGCCGTGTCGTAGGTTGCTAGGGACTTGTCACCAGAGGGATTGGGGTGCTTTAGGTACCACAGGGACATAGGACGGGAGCCCATCGTAAGGCGGCGGGTTGCTTCGCTGGTGAGGGCGCGGTTATCACGGGATACGACCTCTACGTATTCCTGGTTTGGGTTAGACGAATCAACAGTGAGAGTAGGAATAAGCTCCTGACCAGCGCCCTTACGGTTCACGTTTTCGGCGGTCAGCCACTTATTGATAGTGCGGTTGTATACAAGGTGCTGACTATTCATGTTCTGACTATTTTCAAGCACGGGCGTGTTGTCAGGGAGTTTCTGATAGGCAAACGTGTCACGTGCTACCTGCTGACCTGCACCCCAAATGCCGGTGTCCTGAACCTTGTAAAGGTCATCCTGTGTCTTGGAGGCATCAATAGCGGCGTAGGGGGACAGTTTTTCATTAGTCTCATTACTGTTATTGAAACAGAAGGCATTAACAGTAGTGCCGTCGGGATTGAGGGGTACGTTGCGGTAGCCGGTCACGAGGCAGGGCTTACCGTTGCTGGTGCTTACCGTCTTGGTGGGCGCGGTTTCTCCGTGGTGATTGTCCCACGGGTTAGAGCCTACGGTTGCGGCAGATGCAAAGGTAGAGGGGAATAGGGTTAGTGCCGCGAAAGCCACGGCGTAAAGCTTAGTGCTCTTCAAAAGAGATAGCCTTTCATTCAAGTAGTAGTTAATGCTTGTATACAGAATATTTATGCATAGCTACAATATTACTTAACCTCAACTTTAAGGTTTATGTAAGCTTAAACCTTCCAACTAGGGTTTAAGGTTGTGGTCTATGTCATATCATGCAATGAGCATAGCATACTTTTTGGGAAAGTATGCATACAAGGGAAGGTAAATACAGGAAATCTCAAATAGTGGTATAATATGCCTGTATATTCACTTCATGAAAGGAAAAGCCATAAAAACCCCTGCATGGGAAGCAATTACAGCCCATATAACTTCTAAAGGGTATAGGGCAGAGAACATAGTCGCCTATGGATACTACGGCTCACAAGCAAATGGACTAGCGTATCAAATAGGGCTACATAACCTGTATTTGTGGGTTATGGTTCCCTGTTTGATAGCCGCTTGAAAAGTCCCCGTAGCACCGTATGTGCCACAGTCCGCTAGTACGCTGGTATCCACGCGAGATGCTTGTACCCTAGCGGGGCTAATAGGAAGATTCACCCCCTTAGAAATGCGGTGTTTCTTCCGTTTGGAGGTTGGCTTGTTCTTCGTTCTGTCTTGACCAGGATATTTGAGAGATACCCTAGCTACCGGGGTTTTCAGGGGAGCCTGCGGCTGGAGCTTACTGTTCTTGGAACGCTTCGCCCGCGCCTTCTCAACCTTCGGCACCGCGCGTGCGGCAATGTTCGCGGCGGCATTAACATCCCTATCCATGTCACCATGCTCAGAGCACCGTGAAACCTTATACTCAGGGTGTGTTACCTCATTGCCGCACTTGTGGCACAGTTGTGACGTGTTAAAGGCGCTCACAGATACAACCCAGCCACCATTCTGACCAACATAGTGGGTGAGCCACTGAACGAACGCGCCGCGATTCCACCTACCGTTCTGCATCGTATTACTAATCCAACTCAAGTCTTCAACAGCAACCACCGCATTATCAAAGAAATGCGACAAATAAGCGATTTCCTGAGCCGCAAGGATAGCCAACTCACGTTTCTTCCTGGAAGCGGCTTTACGGTGAAGTTGCGCCTCGTCTAGTGCCGCCATAATTTCCTGGCGGTTATATGGTGACAGCGAATCAGCTTTCTTACGAAGCTGACGCACCTGCTTCTCAGACGCACGAACACTATTCCACAACGAATGAACACGCTGTGAAAGCGTGGTCTGGTGAACTATTTTCCCCGTTTCAGTATTGCGCACCGCTACGGTAGCGTAATCATTGATGCCCACGTCTACACCGATAACATAATCACTCGAAAACTGGACGACAGGGTTATCCGTCACCACGGAGAAAATGAAAACAGGCTTACCCTCCTCAATCTTTACGAGCGGTAGGGTGACCTTACCTTCAGTGAAGCGCTTATTGTCGAAGTCGAAAATTAGTCGGTGCCATGCGCCGCGAATAACCATCTTGAGGGTGATTTCACCATCGGTAAACGGGTTATTTTCAATGAGGGCATAGTTATGGTCTACAGCCCCCAGGTTGATGTAGTCCTCGCCGTATGACGGTGGGGCGGCATTTGCGGTACGCTTCCACCCCTGACTTATATACTTATCACTCTCGCTATTTACAGCTTTAATACGTTCCTGCCACGAGCGGTAAGACGTAACCACACTGTATCGAAGTAGCCGCTCTTTACGCGACTTACCGGTGCGACCATTTGCCAGAAATTCGGGCATAGTAACGCCCGCTTGACGACCTGCCTCGGCGGGTGCGGTAGCGGTAACCCGTGCCAGCTCAGCTTCAAGTTCGGTATCGTTGCGCGCCACATAGGTTGCGTAACTAGAGATGCCGCGAACTTCAGACACAAGCTCAGCCATGATAGGTGCGCTATCTAGTAGTTCGCCGTTCAGGTCTAGGATGTGGGCAGGGCGCGCAACAAAAGCCCTATAGGTCTGGTTCTTAGCCAACGCGCCCTCCTTCCTGGTATCCTTGAGCTACTACTAATGTATCTTATGCTATCAATGCTAACCCATGAACGCAATATTAACAAAATCAGCAACAGTTAGTTAGACCCATAGGAAAGTGGATACACTAAAGCGCCCCACATACTAGATGATGTATGTGGGGCGCTTATTCTGCTGAATATCACCTATAAGGTGTTCACTATTCTGTTATGCCTTGCTGTAGGTATTCAGCTTACGCAGGGCGTTGTGTGCCGGTGCAAGCATTGCCAGAAGCTCCTGGTGGACAGATGCCGGGACATCCTTACTAGAGGCGGCAACACAAGTAACAGTGACCATATCAATAAGGTTCACGAGGCGGTCACGGAACTCACCTGCCGACTCATTGGTAGGCTTACCGGAGCGGCTACCCTCGAACAGCTTCGCGAGGGTGTCACACATAGCTTCAACGTCCGCTTCAGACATATCCGCGCCGGTAGCCTGGTGCTTACCCTTATCGGGGCAACCACCCTTAGTGCCGCAAGACTTCTTGCCACCACAGGGCTCACCGTCACCGCTGGGCTTGTCAGCGCTACTGGGATTCTTGCTAGTCTTTCCCTTAGTTGCCTTGCTAATCTCAGCCTTAGCTTCCTTAGTTACCTTAGCCGGTTCGGTAGGTTCAACCTTATCAGTTGCAAGCTCTACAGGCTCATCACTTGCAGGCTCGGCGGGCGGCTCATCTACCTTCTTTTCCTTGTCGATGACAACACGGGGTGCAGGCTCAGGGATATGCACATGCTCAGGCTTCAAAGGCTCAGGTGCAGGCTGAATCTCATCAGGGATAAGGTAGTCCTTCTTGAAAGTATCAAAGGCGGTGTTGAGCCATTCGATAGCGTGCTTATGGTTGGTGCCGGGCGCTTCATCGTGGGTTTCTAGGAACTCTAGAATGTCACGGATTTCAATCGCATTGAGCTTGCGGGTACCACCAAGGGGGCTGATAGCTTCATCAAACCTATGGGCGGTAAGCCGCGCACGGTACTTGCCGTAACGAATCTTGTTCTGGAAGGTTGCCGGGGCGTAACCGGCAACACGTGCAATGTCGGTTAGTGCCACAAACACCTTGCCCTTACCGTCATGGAAGAACCGGACAAAAAGCTTAGGTGATGCACCATTAGTGCGAGTCACATAACGGGTAGGGTTATCTACACGGAACGCGACGTACTTATACTTACCTTCACGGGCTTCACGTGCCTTCTGCTCATCACCCTTCGCGGTGATAGCGACCGGGGTGTTCGGGTGGTAGCGTACCACCTCATATAGGACGGACTGGAGCCAGTTGATGATACCCTGGGCACCTTCGAGCTTGTCCTTGCGGGCGGCGATAGCGGAGATGACGTATCGGATAGGCACATACGTTTCGTGGGGTCGAAGATTCTTCGCGCGGTGTTCCGGCGGGGTAGTGATAGTGAACTCCTCGTCCTTCTTCACCTTACCCCTGAGATAGTTGCCGGCGATAGCATTACCGTAGAGGCGGCGGGCGATACTCTTACCCACGTAGAGGTTGCCGTCAATGATTGCAAAGTGGATAGGCACGTCCTTGACCGGGCAGGGTGCATCCTGATGTACGGCGGTATTGTCGTTGCCAGTGTTATAGGAGAAGATAAAAGGCTTCTTAGAAGGCATTATGCTGTTTTCCTTAGTGTTCCTGTGGATTGCGGCGCGGGCTTGCACCTCATGCGAAAAATTATACCACATTCACCCATGCTTTCATGTTCCAGGGGGTAAATTTCAGTGGTCGATACGGGATAGTTTTTTCTAGCCGCCCCATCCTGTATATATGCCAGCGCTGAGATTCAATGATTGCAATATTAGGTGACGGGTAGGATAGTTCCGTACCTTCTGGCAGGTCACTAACCCGCTTCTGGTAGCGATTGTAGCACCTCACACACCCGTCGGCAAACAGCATAGTCGGTGTATCACAGGTGGTTCCGTCAGCTTTCACGCCGTTGCAAAGGTAAGGCTTTGTTTTCTCGTCATGCTTGTATTGCAGATAGAAGCTGTACATGGTGGGCTTCCCGTACTTCCACCGTAGATAATGCCTCTGATAACAGGTTTTGCAGTCATCAAACATGTATGTGTCCTTGATGCCACATTCAGCACAGTAGTAATGTTCAGGTACTACCGGGAATAGTGGTTTGTCCTTTGGCGGGTTGGGGTTGCGGCGGTAGAAGTCGCGGGAATTAACTAGACATACGACTGCTGAATCGTCCTTGCCGGGCGCATGTGGGGTATCGGAAGCATAGGAGGAACAGGTGTAGCATAGTACCCCGCCGGGGGTTGTGTTGCCGCCAGGGTTGGATACTATCTGGAACGTCTTGTGTCCTACTTGGGTTGCTTTCTTTTTGGTTTCTGCTACTTTCGCAGACCTTTTGCAGGTGTGGCACCCTGGGGTGAATACGCCTGCGGGTGCGTAGCACCTTTTGCAGGTTTTAGTAGTCCACGGTACGGGTTTCAGGTCTGCAAGCTTCCAGAGCCTACCAAGGGCTTCATTTGTGGTGGCTCGTTGTGCGCAACCATCACATCCTGGGGTTACATTCCAGGGTGAAGCGGGGCATTTGCTACAGGGTGGGTCGATTCGCCTTTTGTTATGGTTTTCCCATAGGTTATAGGGGGCGTTTATTGTCCACCACCAGTAGTGCCGGTATTGGCATTGTTTGCAGTCGTCGTTAAGTTGCAGTTCCGGTGTTCCACATTCGCATGTCCGGTTTTCTGCTGTGGCATGGTTGGTTATTTCTAGGTATTTGTTAGGGTTGCTACTGTATGCGTGTTGCTTGTGGTATTTGGTGCACCCTTCACAGTTCGTGGTGTAGGTTTCAGGTGAGCGCACAATCTTGCATTGGGGGCATGTGTGTGTTTTTGCCATGATGGGTTGCCTTATTCGCTGATGGGGTTAATTTCTTCATCTGTGGTGATGTAGGACGCTTTAATAGCCGTAATGAGGTTCTGCTTAGCCTGCTGTAGGGTCTGCATGGATTCGTTGGACACGTTACCCCAGGCGATAAGCTCCTTACGGCACTGCTTCACGGCTTCACAGGCGGCTTCATATTCAGTGTCGCACTTCTTCACTAGCTCTGCTAGTTCGTGCGGGTCGATAAGGTGGCTGAAAGAGTCTAGGGTGATGCTACTTGCCACCATATACTGTCCTAGAATGTTTCCCTTGAGTTCGTCTTCGGGGGTGATGAGGGCGGTGGTGAACTGTTGCATGAAGGTGGGGGTTGTTGTGTACCCAATCTGGCTCAGGGTGATTCCTGCTACGCCGTTGTTGGGTGACTCTTCACTGCCGAAGGTGAAGGCGATAGGGTAGATTTCCCCTGGCTCTTCCTTGTCTTGGTCTTCTTCGGTGGATTCATCATCAACCTCAGTGTCGATATGGCACTCGCCACATGTGCACTCTTCATCTTCTTCTTCGTCTTCGTCATCGTCGTCGTCACCTAGTAGAATCTCTTTCAATGTGAAAGCGAAACCAGCTGTAATGGTTACCGACAGTGTGAATGACACAATGATGAGTCCCACAAATACTGCTACAGCAATACCTGCTAGAGACAGTGCATGAACTACAGTATCTAGAATGTTTTGAATATCCATATTCTTACCTTTTTAGGTGAACCTTCCATAAAGATTAGTTGCAGGCTGAATCCAGCCCCAATTTTCATATGTTATAATAGTAGCACGATTTATCACTCCAATAGCAATTAGTGCACTTGATGCGCTAAGGGCAACAACTAGAAGGAATAACCTCGTGAAAATTGAAGACCTGTATTTCACGCGCCAACCTAAACCTACCCGCGCTAACCTTGTGCGTACTGTAGGACACGCTAGGTATTTCATGAAAGAGTACAAGGACGCTTTCGTGAAAATCATGGAAATCAGCAAGAAGAACGATACACACGTCCAGTTTCCGTCAGGTGATAGTAAAGCCCCTGAATGGAACCGTGAAACCCTGACCCGTAACCCGTCTACCTGGCCCCTAGCATTTATCTCAGTGGATGAGAGCTGTGAGCCTGACGCATACTTTGCACCTGACGGCATTATTGCTAAGTATGTCCGGGCTCGTTTTGATGGTTCTAACTTCTGGCTTGTCGATAAGCAGGGCGAACGAGTGGAACCCAACAAGGGGGCAACCTTCGTTCTGAACAAGAGTGAAGGCACCATGAGGGTAAGCCCGGCATGGTCTGACAAGTTCCTTGAGGTGTTCCCATACATTCCGCAGGCAATCTCAAATGATGCTGAGATGCCACTACGTGAGATGTTTACAGTAACTCACGGAATTAGCCCCGATGGTGACCATTCGACGCTGTGGCGACTTTACACTGAGCTTATCCGTGTACGTGAAGGTGACCCGTGGTTCGAGGTTAAAGATACCGTCATCCCTAAGCTGTTCGAGTGTACGAACCCTAACCGAGTATCTTTCATGTTCAAAGATGCCGTAGATAAAGCTATCCGTGAAACAATCGGACTAGCCGAAGACTAAATAACGCACCACAGGCTAAAAGGGTGCGCACCTTCTAAATTTCAGAGGTGCGCACCCTTTTTAGCGTCATCTAGGATTTAAGGCTAAGAACACGAAATCCCCAAAGTATAATGGGAATCGTAACCAAAAGTTTCAATCCTTGGCTGATATTTTCAAACCCTGGTATTATTAGCCTACCTAATGGCGTGCACCATATGAACGCCACAATTACATAAATGAGCGCTTCTATGGTATGACGGGATTTCCGCCTCGAACCCTCTTCTTTAGGGCTTCGGGTATCTTCATCTACCGCTTCACTAGTCTGTAGGTTTGCTTCTACTTCTCGGTGCTGTTTAGGGGTTGCTGTCAGCTTTCGCTTATTCTTCTTACCCTTCACCTGTTCCGGTTCAGGGAACACACCGTACCCAAGCACAAGCATAAGAACTTCATCCACAGAGGGGATTTCACTAAAATCACCTCGACGTGAACGAATGTCCTTATATAAAGCTTCCAATAGACCCCAGGCGCGACCAATAGTACTTTCCTGCTGTTCCTTAGTGAGTAGCGGGTATTGCTCCTTGATGCCGAACTTGATACCTTTACCGCAGGCGTAGCACGTATCCCCGAGGTTACCTAGTTCTAGTTCGTTGCCAGAGTTGCTGGTGATTGCCCCGTATAGGGTGTGGTTGGCTAGATACTTTGTGTCAGAACTATCGCCCCGCACCCTAATTGTCCCACGGATACCACGAATGTAATAAGGTTTGGTGTCGATGTGTGTCGGGTTTTCGGCTAGGATTTCTGTCAGGTTGAGTGGCTTGACGGTAACATCCCAAACGAGGTTAGTGTATTCACCTTTGCTGTGCAGTTCTGGATTTTCCATACGTACCTCATGTAGGGTGGTTGCACCTTTAGTTTCTGCTATTACGCGGAGTGCCTTTTCAGCTGAACGTCCTTCCCGATAGGAGCTCCCACTTTCCCTATATGCGCCTGTGGCATATAGAAGAGCATCCACGTCGTAGCCGTCGCACAGGTCATAGGCTGTCTCATGATTCTCTGTATCAACATCTACCACGTACCATGAGGGGCGGCGGGGTAGTTTAGTATTGGCGATAGCATCACGAAAAAGGCAGAGGAGGTCATACTCTTTCTGGGTTACACCGAAAAAGTCAAGCTTATACATGACTGTTACTTGCCTTTCTTAATCTCAGCGATTTTCTGTGCGTATGCCAGGTTGTCTAGAATCTCAATGTTCGGGTCTGATTCTAGGTTCATGTTCACCTTAGCGAGGTTGGTTGCTAGTTCCTTCTCGACGTTAATGGTTTCGCCGCTGGTGGTGAGGTTGTTGTAGCTTTCGAGGATTTGTCGGTTCTGGTTGATTGCTTCTGCTACCTTTTCGGTGAGGGTGAGCTGTTCAATTCGACCGGACATGCCCTTAGCTTCGGTGTGTAGTTTGGTGAACATCTTACTGAGGGTGCCGAGGGTTTCTTCGTAGGATTCGATAGTGGTTTTGTTTGCCTCAATTTTCATCATGTAAGTAATGAGCTGGGGGCTGTCGTTATCTTCCTTACTGGCACGGATAGTCTCGGTCAGCTTAGCATTTTCGTCACGGTATGCTTTCAGTCCTTCACGGACTGCCTGTAGGCGGGTTGCGAGGTCTGCTAGGGTATCGAGGTGGGTTAGGTAGTTTTTCTGAAGTTTTGCGATTGCGGGGTTGCTGGTTTCGGTGAACACATTGTCTCCTTTGAAGATTCGGTTAATGGTGCGTAGATTCGTCTTGTATGATTCGTGGTAGAGTTCCTGGGTTGCTACGTCCAGTTGTGCCAATTCGCCATAGGTAGCGTACCCTTTTTCTTTCAACGCTAGGTGAAAATTCCCGATGCGGGTCAGTAGGGCGCTGTGGGTTGCGCTTCGCGGGTAGATGCTACCTTGGAGGGTTGCTTCAGTATTGATAAGTGCCTGCTTGACGGCGTAATCACCTTTTTTGTACTTACGTACTTGTTTGATGAGTGCCTGAAAGTTGGTGTTGGTCACGTGTTGGTTCCTTCCTTTGCGGGGGTGCCCCGCCCCGGCCTGATTCTAGTTTTCAACCGGGGCGGGGACAGGTGTTATGAGGTCGCTTTAGGTGCTTGCCAGTAGCACAGGTAGCCATGAGTACCCGTCTTCGGTCATGGTGGGATGCCCAGGCAGTACACCCATCGCGGCGAAGCCTGTAGGTGCCATGTCTGCTAGGTTCTTTGCCCAGAAGTCCAAGCCTAGCAATACTTGCAGGTCTTCACTGTTTCCGGTGGTGCTTTCTAGTTCCTTGTCTAGCTCGTACTTTGATTCTACTTCGAGAAGGTTCAACGTTGAGTTTTCGGTTAGGGGCGCACCTAGTACTACGTTTGCTGTGAGGGTGCCGTCTACTGCTTTCCAGACGTACCAGCCGGGGTATGCGTCCTTGGTCGCCAAGTCAGCATTATCGTTGTAGGTGCTAACCAGGTTCAGGATAACGTCAGAGGTGGGGCGGTAAACGTCCGTAGTAGCTTCCATACCTTCCGCGATTACTCGTGTGGGGTATTTGTCGGTGGTGATGCTTTCGCCCTTGTCGTGGGTAGTTGCTTCTTCTTCGGTTGCTTCACGGTACGGTAGTACGGGCTTGGTTAGGTTATGGGCTACAAGGATGATGATTTCAGTACCTAGCATGGTTCGGTAGATGAACTGCGGTTCGGTTGCTAGGTATGCGTCCATGACCTGCTCGGGCGTGGTGCTACTGATAGTGTCTTGGGTTGCGTCAGGGAATAGGTCACCGACAGTTTCAGGTGCCCAGCTACCGTGCCGCCCGGTTGCGTACTGCGTCCTTTCTTCGTTGGTGAAGGTGCTTCGCTGTAGCACGGCAATAGGGGTGTCTAGGGTTAGTGGTTCGCCGTCTGGCTTACCGATTCCTAGAATAACGTCAGTGTGGGCGGTGAACGTGGTGTCTGGGGGTGATGCTTTGGGGTTTACGGGGATAGTGTTGCCCATTTTAGGTGGTTCCTTCCTTGTTTAGATTAGACGGCTAGTGTGATGGGGTACCAGGCAATTATACCATTTTCCATGACCGGCTGGGTGTCGTATCGTGCCCCTAGTATAGTAAATGGGGGTACCTGTTGCCCTACTAGGGCATGGTCGAAATAATGGATTCCGACATGGGGGTGAACTACATTGTTTGCGATTGTTACTTCACCATATGCGAGGTTCAGCTTATGGTCAGGGTCACCAACATAAGCTTCCCATTCCACAGTATCATGATTCTTCATGCCCCAGTGGAACCAGCCGGGGATAAGCTTATCGTCACCGTGGCTGTATCCGGGGCGGGTCATATCACTGTATGTGGTGATGTCTACGGTCACGTCTAGTACTGTAGGTGGGGCATATTCAATAGTGGGGTCGTACTCGTCACTATTGAAGATGGTACTCATATGCACCCATGATGTGTCCACTTTACCATTTCCGGCAGGGTGAATGTTGGTTCCAAGCCTCACGGTATCCTTACTCTCATTTGATGTAATGCCCATCAGTGGTACAGGTGTTTGCTGTGCGAGTTGCAGGTATGCGTCAGCGATTTCTTGAGCACTTGCCGCGTACCCGAGAGGGTGTCGCGCCAGCTCACCTAACCCACTAACCGTTTTAGTGCTAGTGAGGTCACGTAGGTATAGGGTGTTTTCAGGGTCTTGCGGGTCTTTGGCGTGGAGAATGACAGTGAGTGGCAGTGGGGTGCCATTCTCAACAGCTTGCATTTCGTTGCCGTAGATGAAGTACAGCTTACCGGTCGCTGTGGTGATGTCACGGCGACCGGTTGCTTTGGGTAGAGTTTTCAGTTTCATAGATTCTTACCTAAGTGTGATTAGAAGGCAATGGAGAGTATCATCCAGAGGTGCCAGATGGTCAGCATGACTGCATCGGAAACCATTACCATATTACATCTGAACCTTTCAGTCGTTGATAGTAGCTAGGGTAATTATATGCATTAGTACCAGAATAGGCTGAGTAGGAATCCAAGGAAACCCATTATGTACCTCCATAGGTTGCTAGTAGAACAAATCCTTACATAACTATTATGGCACACCCCTAACCCTTGTGCAACTCGAAAACGTATGAAATGTGCCACATTGGGTTTCAGGTATAAAAATAGGGGGTCTGCAACCAGCAAATACCAGCCACAAACCCCCTATAGGTTTCAGATTATTCAGTTAGCTACTGAGCTAGTTGTCCCATACATAACGTAGAACCCTAAGAAGCTCAATGTACACCCAAATAATAGATAGCATCAAACCAAACACAAGAGTCCATGCCAGGTTTTCAGATGCACCCGAATGTACAGCCTCCGTAATATCGGTGAAGTCCACAAGAATGTAGTACACACCCACACCAACAGCAACGGAGCCAAGGATAGCACCAAGCGGGATACCCATCACAGAAACACTACCAGTGTCGAAGCCGGTAAACATTGCAATGCCTAGCGAAACGAACAGGTAAGCGACATACGCCCAACCCATTAGTCCCACAATGCGGGTAATCTTAGGGTTAGCCCTAAGACCAAACATGAACGCAACCAGCACCACAAGGAACGCAACCAATGTACCCGATAGAGCGGCAACCACAATACCGGGATACCGTGCCTGAGAAGCCGCCGATACAGCACCAAGAGCAACACCCTCAATGACTGCATAGGTCAGTACACTACCAGCCCCTAATGGGGATTTCCTGAATACTAGAACTAGTCCTAGCACGAAGGCGGCGATAGCGGCAATAGCGGCGATACCCATTGGTACATGCCAACCAATCACGGCACCCGCGATGAGGAACGCTAGAGCCAGCCATGACTTAGAGGCAACATTCCCTACGGTTAGTGGGGCGGTGTTTGCACCCCATGTTCCGGGTAGGCTTGTTTCGGGGTCTAGTTGCCTATTAATAACAGGGTTACTGCTGTTTTTCAAGAAGTATTTTCCTTTCCTGATTTACCTTCAGGGCGTACCCCTGAAGATGTAACCATATATCAAATGGTCATAGCTAGGATAACTGTTACGGGTGTCGCATCTCAAATAGAGAGTAAAAAGAAAAGCCCCTAGCCATTCGATAATGAACGGTTAGGGGCTTCTTGCTTATGTGGTTACGGTTTACGCGGTAGGTGCGTCACCGAGCGGTTTGGGTACCCAGTCGCGTACACGGTCACTATCTCCGGCGTATTCTTTACGCTGTCCAACCCATACGTGCTTGTACTGGTCGTTTTCGTTTGCGTATGCCGCTTCGTGGTTGGTGTACACCATGACGGACAGGTGCCCATTTTCGTATTCTACCTCTGATTCTAGGGGGATGAGGTTCTGGTACTGGTTTGGGTCGCCGTAGCCGCCTCGGTGACCACATACGGCGATGAGCGTGTCGTTCTTGGTGCTGTTGGTTCCGTTGTGTGCCTTCGTTGCCTTACTGTATAGGGCGTTGAGGGCGGGTGCCCATTCGGTGTAGCTACTGTACCCGTCGCGTGCCCTGTAGTAGGTGCTGTACCCGGTTTCCCAGTAGGTGAGCGGGTATGCGTATACGCCGGTTACCAGTTCACCCTGCGGGGTGGTTGCTGTTGAGTTGGCGTATAGGTTCGGGTGTACCCCGGCATGTGATAGGTATAGGTTAGTGGTTGCTACCGTATGGTCAGGTTGGAGGCTTTCTAGCTTCAGTTCGGCGGCGGGTACTGCTTTCTGAATTGCCGTGTGAATCTGTTCCAGTGTGTATCCTGCATTGGTGAGGGCTTCCAAGGTTTCCTTAGCGTCCTTGTTTTCGCTTACACCTGCAATGACGTTCATGAGTAGCGACTCATGGTTGCCATTGATGAGCTTTACATTCGGGGCACCAGACTGTAGGTAGGGGAATACTAGGTCTGCTACCTTGACGGGGTTGTTTCCACGGTCGAACAGGTCGCCCATGAATACCCACAGCGTATCCAGTGAGGATAGACCGTCAGGGTCGATGTCGTAGATAGCTTCCTCTAGGGTGTTGCCCATACCCTGAATGTCGCCAATGAGTACGACACGCTTGTAGGTGTCTGCCAGGTTCACGGGTTCACCATTCAGGTTATCCTTGGTGGTTTCGGTGAAGTTTACGCCTACGGCAAGGTTAGGTAGAACTTCGTCGGGGGTGATTAGCCCTACCACGTAGGGGGTGTCCTGGAATAGGTTGTTGAAGCTCTTGCGGGTCTGAATATGGTTCTCGTAGAAGCGTTCAACAACATTTACGGGGATGCGCTTGTATCCCTTGCGGGCGCGGTTACGTTCCTTGAGTTCTTCTAGAGTCAGGTCGCCCTGAATGTCTACCACCCAGGTGCGGTAACCGTACTTTTCGGCTAGTTCAAGGAAGCCGGACATGTTCTTCTTGGTGGTGTTGGTGTTATCAACGAAGATGGTTTCACCCACCTGCATGAACATTTCTGTATCGCTGTAGGACTGGTTGATTGCGTACTTTTCCTGACGCTTACTCATGGGTGCGATACTCCATGCGTCAATCGTATTCAGGTCACGGGAGCCGCCGCCCCAGGGGTCACGGAACTTACTGCGGTAGGTGTCCCATGAGATGACGCGCCCGAGCTGATTCTTTTCCACTACTTCCTGAATGAAGGTGCTTTTGCCGCTTGCGGGCGTGCCTGCTAGGAGGTACATGTGTCGCATAGGGGTGCCTTTCTTAGTTCTTGCTGGTTTGCGGGCTGGTTACGCCCATGTTGGTTGCCGCTTGCTTTGCGGCTTCTAGGTGCTTCTTGAGCTTGCCTGTTGCTTCGGTGATGGTGGTGATGTTTGGGTTTTCACTACTGATTAGTTCTTCCAGGGTTGCCTTTTCTGCGTAGAGGGCGCTCAGGTATTCGTTATCGAGCTTGGTGGTTGATTCTTTAATTTCGGGGGTCTTGCTGGTAATGAGTGTTGTGATTACTTCTGCCCCGAAGTCACTGGTTGCGTTGATGGTTCGGCGGGCTTCTTGCACTGCCGGGTCTTGACTATATTCATGGTTATCCATAGTGTCTATCCTTTATTTGTGTTGTTGTTGATGGTAGCACGCATGGCGGGCAAGGGGCTAGTGCCTTACCCGCCTTGGTGTTGTGGCTTGTTGTTACTTTTTGACCTTGAGGTCTGCGCCGTAGACGAAGCAATCGTCATCACTGCTGAAGTGCATGAGGTGGACAATAACGTATTCGTTGCCGTCGTCACCCTTGAAGGTGTAACCCTCGTAGTGCTTCTTGATGAGCTTTTCAGCGTCGGGACGGTTTGCGAAGGTTACGCGGGGCATGGGCTTCATTTCAACGTTCCACTTGGTAGGGGGTACGGTTTCCTTGTAGTCTACCGGGTCGGAGCAAATGAGGGTGTTCTTGTATGCGCCGCGTTCGGTGACATATACGTCCAGGGTTGCGGTGATGATACCGTCGTTTTCCATTGTTTCACTCCTTGGTTGGTGGTTTCCGTAACCCATATCTCCTGGGCACATTTCTATTATGACACACCCATAACCCCCACGCAAGCCAGATTCAGGTGAAATAGCTCACATAGGGGTCATATCAGCTCATACCTAGTCGTCCTGACTGGATTCTTCGTTACACTCTGCCTTCATGCTGGTTAGGTGCCAATACCCGCAGGCATGGCATTTATAGGCGCTCTGCTCCATGCGGTGAGCTCGCGTGCGTACACCTAGCTTTTCCCGCTCATGACGGATAGCTTTAATCTCAGCCAACACTTCCAGTGCGTCACGTCGTGTACGGTAAGCAATTTTACCGCGCGGCAATACGCACACCTTAGCCTTCTGAGCCGCCTTACGTGCCCTACTACTCTTATACTGGAGCGAGTTATTACGGGCGTGCTCACGCTCATAAACAAGCTTCTCAATCTTAGCCGCTAGGGTCTGGTAGTCCCTGTTCTTGCGGCGGCGGTGTGCCGCGTATCGTCCGATTCCTCGCGTGCGCCCATATGCGGTCAGGGCTTGAGGTGTGGCATACACGGTGGGTTCCGGTAGCTTAGGTACCGGCGGCTTAGGCGACTCGGGAGCTTGAGACTTCTTTTTCTTCTTGCTCATTATGCCGCCGCCTTCTTGTGGTTAATGGTGAGGGCGAGGCTGGTTAGGTGCCAGTTGCGGCAATATTCGCACCTGTAGTAGCGCTTTTCGTTTCGTTCGCGGTAGTCTTCACCGAACATTGCGATTCGGCGCTTAGAGTTGCCGCGTAGTGCCGCTAGTGCCAGGTTCGCCGCCTGCCAGGTCTTGTATCCTACCTTGCCGGTCTTTGAACACTTGAGGGTTGTACCCCAGATTCGGTTGATAGGTCGAGTGACGGGGATTCGTCGCTTTCGAGTGCGAGACATTACGATACATTCCTTTCAAAATTAGTTGCACCCCCTGTATGGCAAGGGGCTTGTTTCTTAATTTCAATACTGACACATGCACTATGGGAAATAACACCAATAGGCATATATCTATTATGGCACACTGTGCCGTATTTCGCAAATTACGAAACGCCTAGAATTAGCTCTAAGCACTCAATTATTCACGGGCAACACCTTATTCATATTCCATCCAAAACACCCCTAGAGGGCTTCCTGTGCCCTTCCAGGGGTATTTTAGGGGTGTATATCGGTCGGAACTAACCAAGTACGGATTCTGCGAGAACCTGGAGCCAACCAAGGGCGCCCTTCTTAGCGGCTTCCTTAGCGCGCTTAGGTGCATCATAAGTCTCAGTAATGAGGATGTTGAGCTGAGCTAGTGCCGCATTGGAGCCACAGTCAAGGGCACCTCGAAGTTCCAGCAAAGCACGGCGGAACGTACTATAAATAACCTCGGTCTGGCTGTCCTTGAAAATATCGCACAGCTCACGGTACAGGGTCTTCAGAGCCTTATTCTGCTCCTCCACCTCAGCAAGATACTTTACACCATCTTCAAAGCTGGTAACCGGCAGGCGGGTAACATCACCCAAAGCTACAGGTAGCTTACCACCCATAGTAAGGTAGTACAGATTATTAGGCGAGTCAGTATCGCCTACAAACAAGTTACCGAGCAACATATCAGGGGTATTGCCCTTCACCCACACGGTGCTACCTTCAATCTTGGTTACACGGAACATCAAATCATCAGGCGCAGGCTGATTATTCCCCTTGGGTACGACGTAGATGTCGCCTTCCTTGAACGTTCCAGAGTACACAAGACGATTCGGGTACGAGTCATACTTCTTCAGGGTTACCGTTTCACCTTCAGGTGACGGTAGCGGGAAGTTCGTCTGCGCTTCCAAAATTTCATCGTAACATTCACGCATCTTAGCGCGAGCAATCATCAGCTTATTATTGTCACTCGCAATAACATTGTCGATGGAGGTGAAGAACTCTTCTAGAGCCGCCTTGAACGCTTCAAGCTTTGCCGGGTTGCCGTCTGCAATATCTGCGCCCGTGATGCCCTGTACAAGGTCATAGAGCGCCTGTGCATACTTCTTATCGCTCTTGGTGTACTTGCCTTTGTGGTACATGTATGACACTTCCGATACGAGGGTGTTGTACGAGCTGATAGCGGCGGGAATGTTTCGCCCCCAGGTGTTTTGCTTGGATACGTGCCATACGCCGGGGAACGTCGTAATAGAGTCCTGCTTATAGTCGATGTTTCCTCGAAGCTTGCAGACCGGCGTGCCGTCCTTATCTTCGTCTACCCACAGGGTGTGGTAGTCGATTGCGCTAACATCATTACTCTTGAGAATAGCTTGCTTATCGTCGGTTGCAACGACGGTGTAGACCTGATATTCTCGGTCAGCTTCGTAAGGACTCTTCTTAGCGACGCGGGGCGACTCGGTAAGGATAATGCTACCGGGTTCGAGGTCGTTGAAGTTAATGTTACTCATAGGGGTTTCCTTTGCTGTGTTGTGGGGTTGGCTATTGGGGTTCCCCCCGCCCCTATGTGTCATGGTTTATAGGGGCGGGGGTTGTATGGAGTAGGGGGTTACTGAATGTCCTGGTCTTCAGGGCGTTCTGCCCAGCCCTTGCGTGCACAGAAGGTAACACTTCGGGTATTCAGGTCACCACGGGTGGAGTCCATCTGGAACACGGTGCCCTTTCGGGTCTTCACGTAGGATACGTGGTACTGCTTAGCGCCACCGTGATAGGTGGTTGCAAGCTCCATGTAGCGGAGGTTGGGACGCTCTGCCTTGTTGTACGGTTCGTCAAGGAGGGTTGCGTCCTCTTCGAGGGGTACGGATACAATGTCGTCGATAGCGCTAAGAACCAAGCAAGGGACGGGTGCGTTCTTGGAGGTGAACGCGGCGCGGGAGGTAGGTTCGATAATGGCACCGCCGCCGTCCTTGCGACGCTTAGGGTTGAGCTGTTTGATGGACTTCTTGAGGGCGTTAGCGTCTAGGGTGCCGCCTACAATCTGTTCACCTTGGGTAATTCCGCTGTCCTTAATTCCGCTGTAGGTTCGGGTGGGGTTTCCGACGATAGGGGTATATTCACCTTCGATGGTTACGCCTACCTGCCCCTTAAGCAGGGGGGTGTAGACGGCGGTGCCTTCGGTGTCGGTGGTTGCAAGCCAGAGGCGGGCGCTACCACTGTCGAGTCGTTCAGTGCCAATGCTTAGGGACAGGGTTTCGTCGGTGGTGGGGTGCTGTAGGGGTTCATCTTCAATGTCTACAGCGAGTGCCACACCGTACTCGTTGTGGAACTTTCCACGCAGGATGTCCATGACCGGGCTGTCGGATTCTTCGAGGGTGAACGGCATGTCTGCTTCGAGGGCGCTAATGCGGTAGTGGTCTAGGGCGTACAGGTGCATCTTGCCGTCTTCGTAGCGGAGTACCGGCGGGTGGTCAATACCAACAGGGTTTGCCTTGCTGGTCTTCATGATAGCGTCGATAGTCTTGCAGAGCTCGTTGTAGTCGGTGGTCTTCATTTCACCGGCGTATACCCAGTCAATTTCGTCGGGGTTGGTGCCGAAGTAGGTGCCGTAGGAAATTTTGCTACTACGTACCACGTTCAGGATGTTGGTTACCTTGAAAGAGATACCGGGGTCGGTGTTCTTGTCGCCATTGTTCACCTCGAGGATGATAGGCTCTTCACTGTCACCCATGCGCTCTGCGGCGGTCATAATCTTAGAGACTTCAATACCCAGAGGGATAATTTCTTCCGCTTCGGCATGTTCCAGTACTTCGATTACAGGAATAATCTTCTCGGCAATGAGGCGGTAGTTAGTGTCATTGACAAGACGGAAAGACACGGTGCTGTCTTCAACGTTGAGTACGGGTACAGCCTTGCTCTTCTTGGTGAACTTAGAGAAGAAGCGTGCTACCTCCTTGAGGTCGGTGCCTGCGATAGTGTACTGCATATTGTGTGCCATTGTGTAGCGTTCCTTTCGGTATCATGTAAGAGTAACCGCAAGCCAACCCTGCGGCATACTTCTATTATGGCACACCCTAACGGAGGTTGCAAATCCAAACAATGTGAAATGCAACACATACTCCTGGGTAGCAAGGAAGCCCCCTTAGTTATCACCTAAGAGGGCTCCCTACCTATTAGCTCTTACCTAGAATTTCCTTGGTGTGCTTATCGAGCATAAGGTTATCTAGCTCCTGGTATGCCTTGGCGTTAGAGTCATCACCCTGTAGTGCTTCGGTAAGTCCGTCAATGGCGGCACGCTCCCTATCGACAGTGGACATGCCAACCTTCTTACCCGAATAGTCGGCGGGGCACAACTCATCTAGCGCTCGAACAGAATCGGCGGTCTTGATAGTCAGTTCCTTCAACTGCTTATAGGACTGCATCTGAAGAATCTGAACCTCAATATCACCAATATTACCTAGTGCCTTATCGAGACGTTCAGTGATATTGCTGATACCGTCATTCACAATTTCCAAAGCTGAAAGGTGCTTCAGATGCTTTGCAGACAAGGCTCGAACAGCGGGACTCGAAAGGTCTTCCTTAGTGCCCCGAATCTCTGCCTTAGCCTCATCAGCGGCTTTAGCGTGCAAGGCTGAAGCTACCTTGAGTTCATTCAGATTAATTGCAATCTTTCCAGCGGCTACACGCATCTCTGAAAGGTTCTTCTGTAGGTTCTTGATGTCCGGGTCGTTGGTTTCGGTGTACACGGTTGCTCCAGTAATAATGTTGTAGATAGTCTCTTCGTCTTCTTCGGGCAGGTAGGCGGTTAGTGCCTTATAGGTTTCCCGCTGTAGGATACTTGCCTTATGCTTGACCTGAAAATCATTAGTCACATAAGGTAGCTTATCTACGAAACCTTCAGGTAGAATCTCGCACAGGTTACCAATTGCCGCCCGTAGGCTGTCGCTGTGCGTGATGCGCTGGTATCGTTCACCATCAGCAACAGCCATAAGAGTTGAATAATATGTAGCAATACTCAATTTGTGATGTTTCCCTTCAACGTTAGAACAAGATTCCAAGCGTGGACATGAAAATTACCAACAGGGCAAGCGGTGCTACACCAAGCAGTGCAAGGGTGAATAGCTGAGCTTGCCAAGGCAACCCCATATAGAACTCTACAACAGGTCGGAGGAGTTCAGGAATTTCTTCGCGCATCTCTTCAGTGTCTCCCGGCTCTTCAGGGGTGGTGTCTTCCTGTACCAGCTGGCACAGTTTCGGCTCCTCAATAGTGGGTTCATCATTCCATTTGAGGGCGCGGATAGCCTGGCTGTAGTTACCAAAGGCGCGCACACGTTCAGGGGTGATTGCTGGAACCTTCACCTTACCATCGGGCTTACTCTTTTCTTCCGGGCTTTCTTCGCCAGAATTTACACCTTCACTAATCTGCGCCTTGTACGCATTGAGCGGTTCACAGTTAGGGGTGCTCATAATAAGCTCATTACTGTCCGCGCTAGTCCACGCACCATTGAAAATCTTCTCATCATAGGTGCCGTTATTGATAGCAACGGTTGCGTGTTCCATGATAGGCCCATAGTTCACGGAAGCACTCCAGATAACCTTCTTATGGGTAGGAATATTGCGCACAGCATACTGGACACAGTACTTCCAGACGGGCGCAGTCAGCTCAGGGGTGAGTTGGCAGGTTCCGTTACTCACGTCTTCAATGGAATACTTAAACTTGCTCTTAACAGTTTTCATGCGGTAGTGGAAGCTACACCATTCAACAAGGTAGGCAAGGATATTGATGGTTGCGGTTTCTTCACCGCCATACTCGCGGCACTGTCGCTGAATCCACCGAGGGAACACATAGGGATACTCAGTGTCATGGAAGCTGTACTTGAGAATATTTTTCCGAAGACCACCATCATAGAGTTCAGATTTACCGCCAGGCAGATATTCAGCACCCTCATACCTTTCAGTGGTAGTGAGCGGGTATGCGTCGATTAGGAACTGATGCCACATCTTGCGTGTCGTTTCATCGGTGGGGCACATGATGCCGTGTGGGTCATGTACGGACACGCCGGGGGTGCTGTAGAGGATTGCCTGTCGGATAGTGGCGGCGGAGCCTACTTCCTCTATCATTGCCTCGTGGTACTCGTTATAGTATGACCCGGCGGGTCGTGATACAGCACTGTAATTGTGTGACATTCTTGTTTTCCTTTCGTAACTGTTCGGGGTGTACCCCCGCCCTAGTTATTGTACCACTAAGGCGGGGGTGGGGTGTGGGCGGGGCTTACAGTGCCTTGTAGGGGTCACCTTCGGCGGGGTCGAAGTGGAAGCGCTTTGCGAAGGTTTCCCAGGCGATTTCTGCTAGGGTCTTTTCGTCAAACTTTTCAGTATCTTCAATGTTGAAGGTCACGGTGAAGTCTTCAGTCGAGAGCACATCCTGCATGTAGAGGTCGTGGATAATGTCGTATCCGTTTCGGGTGATAAGCTCGCTGTCAAGCTTGAATGACAGGCGCTTCTTGGTGCTGTGGGGGCGCGCATTGAAGCTTGCAATGAGGTGTACATGATTTGCAAGACCTTCACCGTTGGTATGGGTGTCGATGTACTTGAAGAGGTAGTTGTGGGTGTCCACTACTCGACTGCCGCCAATGGTTGCAGTGAGGTAGTTCTCTACGGCTCGCTTGGTGATGGGTTCACGCTCAGTATATACAACATATAGGTGGTCACTGTCGAGGTGCACATCAATAGGTGCTTCGTAGGGGTAGTACTCATCACGGGGTACACGGTAGTAGCTTGCCATATTGTCGTCAGGGTTCACTACGTCATTGTGATGCGCGTCTACAGGCTCATGGTCGCGGTACCACAAGTACTTGCCTTCCAGGTCTTCGGCGATGCACATGTCGCCGTTGGTGTCACAGAAGATGTATTCTTCCATGAGCTCAGTTAGGGGCACACGGATTGGCTCTGCATTAGATGCGTCGCTTGCCAGATGGTATGCGCTGTTTGCAATGTCTTCAAGGCTGTAGGACGGTTTGATAGTATCGTACAGCTTCGCCATGTTATTGCGGCTGGTTACGCAGTACTTTGCAGGCATGAGCGCCTTACGGATAGGAGTGGTAATTGCCTGTGACATGATTTTCCCTTTCTATAGATTACGGTGGGGTGTTCCCAAAAGTTTCTATAACAATTATGGCACACTATAGGGGGGCGCGGCAAGCCGAAATCATGTGAACCCAGTCACATAGGCATAATAAAGGGTGGAATCCAGTCCAGAGTGTAACCACTCACAAGAACCAGACCCCACCCAATAATACCACTATTAGATGTGTACAAGAGGCGTAATCACCTTACGCCAAAGAACAAAGGTAGCAACAACTTGCAACACTATGAAAGCCATAATCAAGGCAACAACAACCCAAGTATCCACCCCCTGAAGTACATTAACCACACAGGGAATATACACAGTCAAGGAAGTGATAGATACCATACCCAGAAAGAACCCATCATCACCACGCCTACCCCAGATACTCTTCTCTGACCAGGCAACATCTTTACATTCATAATAGTAAACATTAGCCAAAAGTACCACAATGAGGGCGAACGGGGTAAACAGGGCAAGCGGTAGAGCGCGCCAAAAGCTCTTAGGTGAATACATCGTCTTACCTTGAGTGTCGGGTTCCACTTCAAGGTCGTAGCCCCTTCGGGCTTTTACAGCCCCCGCCCCGTCCTTGGGTACCTTTTGTGCCTGTAGGTATACATCTTGTTCGCGTAGTGCCGCCCTCATGTTTTGGTAGCGGTTCTTAGTTGCCGTATTCATTGGTTAGCCCTCTGTGTTCTCTAAGGTTAGGTCGTCAAGGTATTTCTGATTGCCAGCCTTAGTGAAGAAAGTATCCTCACCTGCGACTTCGCTCATCGCCTTGAATGTTTCAAGTGTAGCGTTAGTGTTCAGCTCGCCTGCATCTGATGCGACGTGAATTAGGCGCTTACCCAGCTCACTTGTGTACAGGTCACGTTCCAGATTCTTAACCTTGATTGAGATTTCCCGCGCTGTTTTCAGGTAGATGTTCAGGGTTTCCTGCTGGGCGGGGATAAGCTCATTCTCTAGCGCCTTAGCATGGGCGATAGCGGCATCCACTTCAACGCTTTCAGACGGGGTGAGCTTACTATACTTGATACCCTTCAAGTTTTGCTTCAGGGCACTCAGGGTGTCCCTCATAGTGTTGAAGGTCAGGGAAGAATCCCATGCCAGTAGTACGGCTTCACCTTGCGCCTTGTAGAGCTTTTCTAGTTCCTTGTTCTCATTCACTTTGTCTTGCATTTTCGTGTATCCTTCTTTACTTACCGAGTCCGGGTAGGGTGGCTGGTTCTTTGTATGGTACGCTACCTTGTCTTCCCACATTTTGCCTAGCGCGGCGGCTTCTTCGGCTAGTTTGTTGCAAAGAACGTAGTGGTCGGAGCGACTATCAGTGGCTTTTGGCATATAGTGGGTTGTCACATATAGAACATCAACTAGGAACTGCTTCAGTTTGTCCTTCATTGGGGCGCTGACTGATTCTTCTACGCCGGGGGACGTGAAAGACTTGAGGGCTAGGTACTGGTCGTACATCAGCCCGAGAAGCCAACCTACCTCACTTGTCATGTACTGCAAGTGTTTAGGTGCGACACGTTGCGCATACATTCCCTTCAAATGCGAGTTGAGGCGTTGAAGCTCGCCAAAATCAACGGGTGGACTGTACAGCTTCTCACCTGTAGAGGTTGGCAACATAGTAAGCCTTGTGGGTAACGCAAACATGGGCTTTTCCTTTCCTGTGGGTATAGTATTCCGCATGTGCGGCTAGTGTAGGTATAGTGATTATAACATAGAAAAGGTGGGGCGCGGTATCTGTAAGGGCTTAACCCATGAGATACTGCACCCCACCGATATTGGGTGAACTACCGTTTACGGCTACTCTTTATAAGATAATCGCAAAACGCCATGAATAGGAGTCCAGCGACGCTAATGGAAATCGTAGGTAATCCCAGAACCTCGAAGATTTTAAATAGTGGGATTGGAATCTGACCAAGAAGGCACTCTACAGCGCCCAGTACGAATAAACTTAATAGTATTTGGGCAATAGGTTCATGAGAACGCAAGTAAGAGACGAAGCGTTCCTTAACCGTCAGCTTTGTACTACTAGCAGTTTCAGTATACTCATTCCGGGTGGGGTTAGGATGCTCTGGCTCTATCATGAGGTCACCTTTCTGTAAGGGGTTGCTTGGGTGGGTGCTACTTCTTGTATTCTTCGGGCGCGATTACCCACATAATAACCCCCGAAACCATTGCTACTATACCGGTGATTATGCCAACTGAAACCAATCCGACAAGCAAAAGCACGGGGGTAGCACACAGGCATATGTGGCAGATGATAGCAAATAGTCCCCCGAAAAACTCTCGCTCTTCGTCTACTTTATTATTCTTTGAGTACATGCTCATGTTTGTTTCTCCTTTACTATGATTAGGGGTGTTTTTGTGTTGCAGGGCGGGCGGCTGTAAGAGTCACCCGCCCCTATCACAAATTCCGTTTTACATGGTTTCTCGCAAGGTGCCATTGTATTCAAGAGCATCAAATTCGTCCTTTGTGACCAAGCAATCTACTAGGACACTTGAAAGGGCAAGCGTTGCAATTGAACCCAAGGCAACGTATCCTGCGAATGGGACTTGAAAAATTGCCAATATGCCTGCTACAGGGAAAACGAGTATGGATAGCCCGAAAAGCCAAACAAAGAAAGCGGCAACCTTAAACCTGAAGGGGTGCTTCTTACTGTCGGACGTGTCATAGGATAGTTCCACGCCTGACTCTCCGCTGTAGCGTTTAGGTGTTTCTGTATTTGCGACTGTCGCAGGGTCACCTACATATGTGATGGTGTGGTAGTCCCCGTACCCTTCAAGCATGGTTAGCACGTCGTCTAGGGCGGGAATGTCATTACGTGTAGGCTGTGCCCCTGAGTGCTTGTGTGACATGTACAGTAGGGTGATAGTATTATATGCTCGAAGGAACAAGGTTCCCTCATAGGCGTTATTGAGTGCTTCCACATAATTAGGGACACATAGGTTGGCGGGTATAACGTTGCCATTAGCGGTGTGTACGTTATTCTGCTGAGCGTTTGTGATTAGCCGCTCACCCTTTGGTACATGACGCACACTAATCTGGATACTGTACCGCACATCACGACCTTGTTGCTGTAGGTAGGTGCCATTTGAGTTGGTGCTGGTGCCCCAGAGAAGAGGGATTTCGCTTGAGAGTAGCTTGAGTAGGTTTACCTCATTGAGGGGCTTAGTTATGAACCCCATATAAGGTGCGGGGCTTCCTACGTTAGGCATAAACCTGAAGCTTGTATCACCTGTCCAGCGGGCGGTTGTGATGTTTGCTAGTAGTGCTTCTAGGTATACGTATTGGTTACGGGTGAGCCCATGAAGGTCTAGGGCTTCGGTGTTGTTCATGCTGTCTGCCTACTCTTTATTGTTGTGGGTATTGCGCAGTTCGGTGATTTCTTGCTCTAGGGTTAGGGAGTCGAAGATGTGGTCGTTATCTTCGACCTCGTTGTTGTAGATTCCTTCGAGCATACCTGCTACGTCTACGGTATTGCCGGTGGGTGCTTCGTTTCCGATGCCTTTGAGGTATTCTTCGATTTCCTTGTTCTGCTTGTCTACTGAAGCGATTTCGCGGGCGCAGTGTTCGGCGTGGATTCGGTCACGGGTTACCTGTACAGCATTGTTGAGTTTCTGGTGGGCGAGAATCAGTTTGTCGTATAGGTTCTTATTGGAGGCGATGATGTTTTTGCAGGACTTGTATTCACGCATGACTTGCTGAAGTTCAAAGTCTGATGCGGGTGCGGTGCTCTGGCGGATTCGCTCACTCAGTAGTTCTGCTTCTTCGGTCTTGCTTTCATTGAGCTTGCGGTATTCCTGTAGGCGGCGCGCAATGTCTGCTAGTTTAGCTTCGTTAGCTTCCTGCTTCTTTGCTAGTTCTGCTAGTTCAGGCTGGGTGGCGAGGTTGATGGTGGGCATCGGGTGTCCTTTCAGGATGAGCTGTGCTTCTTCTGTCGTGGTGTTGAGTGTATCTGCGTATGCTAGGGTGGTTGCCCTGTCAATTTTCGCGATTTGGGCTCCGGTGTAGGTTCCATCCTCGCTAGGTGTGATATTGAGGTTCGCGATTCGGGGGTGAACTTCACCATTGAGAGCATGGGTTAGCTGTGCCACGTTTTCTAGGTTGATGATAGCTTGGTTGCTTACTTGGGCAGGTACTGGGGTGTTCCAGTTTCGGACAACATGTGTCGGGTTTGTCATGCGGGGCTTCCTTTTCGTCTTTCAGGGGGTAGGGCTTTAGCCCCGGTAGTAGTAGCTATTTTACCATATTTCAGGTGCCGCTAATACTGTTACCGGGGGTGTTTCAGGTGCTACGCCTAGTTGAAGATGAGGTCAAAACCGGACGCTACGTTGTTCTTCGTAAGGTATACGGTTCCACCAACACGGGACATGCCACGTGCTACAGAGGTGTTATACAAGCGCGCCCCCTGAATAACCTTCGCGTATTCGAGTACGCGGGAGCTGTCGCCTACGATTGCACTACCCGCTACTACGGCGTGTCCAGTGACCCATGCGTTGCCGGTCACTAGCGCCTGGTTGGTGATACATGCTTCACCGCTTACGCGGGCATTGCCGTTCACTACAGCGTCTTCGAGTACGCGGGCTTCACCGGATACGATGGCGCTATCTGCTACCCATGCGCCGCCGCTGTGGGACAGGTTGCGTTCGTTTTCAATCCAGCCGCCTAGTTCACCGGCACGGGCGATGGTCACGCCTTCGCTGTTGGTGATGTCTTGCAGGGCTTGGACTCGTCGGACTACGGTGCCACTGGTGGACTTGATAGCAATGTTGAGTAGTTCGTACTTCTTATTGAACGGGTTCATGATGTTTCCTTCTTTTGTGTGGTGTCTTGTGGGTAGCACACCCCTCTAGGGGGTTTCCTAGAGGGGGTAGTATTGTTGGAGGTAGGGGCTAGTATTTAAACCTTGCGTAGGGGGATTCGTCGGGGAAGTATTCGATTCCCGTGAACTTCACCTGCTTGTCTGCGGGCTTATTCTTGATGAACTCCAGCAGTTCTTTCGGGGTTACGTAATCATTTACAGGACCACTCATAGTGATTTCGCGCCCATGAATATCGGTGTATGCGAACCACCACCTGAAGCCATAGAATGACGGCGAGATTCCCAGAGTGCCTACCTTTTCGCTTGATACGGGAGGCGTATTCCCTTGCGCTGTTAGGTTGGTGTTTTCGCTTGTCTTGGTTTCTACTCGCTCTACCCAGAGGTAGCTAATCCATGCCATTTTAGGGGTTCCTTTCGTTAGTTTTCGAGGGTCACGCTTAGCCCGCCGGTAGAATCATGGAAGCTGTCAATGATTTTCACGCGGGTGCTACGGTTCATGTTCTTGGTGAACTCTTCGAGTGCTTGGATTTCTTCACCCTCGGCAACGCCGCCAATGATGAAGGTTCCATCTACGGGCTGGTTACTAGGTACGACCTGCCAGCTAGTGTCGCCGGTGCGTTCAAAGTCGCCGCGCATTACGGTAATGTTCTTGAATGACACGGGGATAGTAATTTCGCTTACTTCATTACCGTTTTCGTAGGTGTCGATAATGACCGCGTATGCACCGAGTGTAATGCGTGCCATATGGGTACTCCTTATGTGGGGTATTGCCTTATAGGGGCTAACTAATTGTTATGTAACCATTATGGCACACTCTAGTTGGGTGTGCAACTTGGAACCATGTGAAATAGGTAACAGTACACCAAAAGACCCCCTCCAAATCACAAGATTCAGAGGGGGCAACCGAAAGGTTAGGGACTAACTAGCTCTTGTTTTCCCACGGGAAACCAGCATCAATACCACGCTCAAGAAGCGGGATAAGCTCGAACCCCTTATCAGTCAGACCACCAAGCGACCAGCGGCGCTCCTTAGCCTCCATATGAGCCGCCTCATACCCGGCAAGGTTCCAGGTGAAGACATTCACATGCGCCGGTACATAGCGGTCAAGAACCTCATCGACAGTGTACTCATCACCCCAGTACCTACGGGCATTAAGGCTCTGCTCATCACTGATAATGAGGATACGGTCATGACCATTATAAGACTCACGCAGAGCCTTAGCGGTAGCGGTACCACCACGAGCCTCCGGCATGTCATTCTCAACAACACGCAACAGGTCATTAGAGGTAATCTTAACCTTCTCAACCTGAGTATCGAACGCCACAACATCAACGCGACCCTTATTCTTCAGAGCAAAGGCGGCGGCGAACATGTTAGCGGCATCCTGACGCGACAGAGAGCTACGCTCAGAAAGGCGGCTACCCATAGAGCCGGAACGGTCAAGAAGAAGCAGGGTGCGACCCGGCAACTCCGGCACATTATCCAGCACACTATTAGCACCCGCCTGTAGTGCGGCGGCAAAATCAAGCGGCGCGTTCTTGTAAGCGGCAAGGAAGTTAATCGGCATAGTCTTCGCACGCACAATAGCTTCCTCATCACGCAACTTACGGTTAATCTTCTCGATAGTATCGTAAGACACACCCGCGTTGCTGATACGGCTCAGGTTCATACGAAGCGCCTGGTAACCCATATGGTCAATGAGGTTATCCCAAACCTCAGCCGGGATAACACCAATAGTACCCGCAATTACCTCATGGGTAAGACGCGCATCCTTGATGATACGGTCAGCGGATTCCTTATCGGAAAGAACCTTAATCTTCTCATCCTTGGTGAGGTTCAAGAAGTCACGGCGTGCCTTCATGACGGACAGCTCTTCAAGGTTCGGCTCACGACCGTAAGCAGAATCAATGATAGCGCCGTACAGGTTCTCACGGTACTTATCAGACGGCTTCGGGTGAACAAGGTTCACCACATCAGCAAGAGTGAAAGCACCCTTAGCCATACGACCCTGCCACTTCAAAACACTGTTCTCAGTAACAGACCTATTCAGGGCATCAGCAATACCACGCTTCACAGCAGACGGCACCTTACGACCAAAACGAGAGAACCAATAAGCCAGGAACTCACTAGACTCATCCAGACGACCAATAGCGGCAGAAACAAGGGCACGGTTACCACCACTCAAACCAGCCTCCAGGCGCGCATGAACAGCTTCAGCGGCAATCATTGCCGGTACAGCACGAAGACCCGCCTCCTGGCGAAGCCAACCAATCAGACCCTCAAGCCAAACATTATCGTCTGCAACCTGCTTCACAAGACCAGCGATACGGTCAGCACGCGCGTCAGCCTTCTCATAGAACGTATCCTCATTCAGCGAAGTAACGGCGGCTAGGAACAGCTCAGCCTTCGGGGTACGCTTCCAGCCGGTACCACCCTCAAAGGTGCTGATACGCTCGCCGGTAGTGTCAATCTTATTAGTCGCCTTGTTAGCGGTCACATGGTTCTTAGTGTTGAATCGTCCCATGATAGGGGTTCCTTCCTATAGTTACTGTTTGGGGTGGCTGGTTGATGCCCCTTATCTGTTGTGCTTGCTTGTTTTTGGGTAAAAGAAATGGGGGTGCGGAGAACCAGCCATGTCGAGGTTAGTTACTAGCCGACAAAGGCGACCGGTTTCGTTGCAAATTTACAGATTTGTTTGAAGTAACTCGACAAATTCACATCCACACCCCCAAAGGGGAGCAAATATATTACACTATATTCGCTAGTGCCCGTAGCAAGTTCGACCCTGCGTGTCACCTTTCAGTGCAACACCCCCTATTGGGGTGCGGGCTTTGAAGTGTTGGAATTGTAGAGAATGGAGCTTATCGAGGGTGTTTGACTAGTCTAAAGGCGACCAGTTCATGATTCTAAGCAATTCCCAAAATTGTTGAAGTAACTCGATAATCGCGCTTCTACAATTCCAAGTGTAGCACAGGGGTTATCCCCCTGCAAGTGTTCATAACAGGTTTGACTCTGTGTGCCACCTTTCGGCGCAACACCCCCTGCGGGGTATGAACTGTTATTGTGTTGAAGGTACAGAGAATTAGTCTCAATCGAGGTTGTATTTAACTAGCCCGCCGGTTATTAGCCAGCAGGTGATTAGTTGTTAGCAATTCCCATAATTGTTTAGAAGTAACTCGATTGAATCGCTTCTGTACTCTCAAGTTTATTATAGCAAACCTTGTTTAGGCCTGCAAGTGCCTGTAGCAGGTTCGACTCTGCGTGCTCTGAGCACCCACCCTTATGGTGGTACAGGCTCCATTGGGCTCGCGCCCCCTTGGATAGCAACCGCAAGTCTTTCAGGTTTCCCTGTCGTCCTTACACATATAACTATAACGTACCTGCGTGGGGTATGCAAGTCAAAAACTAACTATTTTCGTATGGGCTTCACCACACCCCTTTTACTGGGTGACATATGCTTCGATTCGACCGTTGCCGCAGTGGATAATGTGAGTGTCCTTAGCCTTGACGCGGGTGTTAGTGGTGTTGGTGTACATGTTGGTGGTTGCCGCTAGGTTGTATCGGAGCCAGTGGGTAGCGTTGCCGCCCTTTTCCATGTTTCGGATTACGGGCTTGAGGTTGCTTGAGTTGAGGCGTTCTAGGGTTGCGCGGCGGGTGATGGTGGTGGTGGGTCGCCCCTTCTTGTCATTGAGTCGGAGGGCGGTGATGGTGCCGGTCTTCTTGTCGTATTCAATGGTGATGCGCTGACTGGCTCGCTTGTTGCGGCGGCTAAAAAGCTTGAAGATGTTCATTGGTGGGTTCCTTTCAGTGTGTAGTGGTTTGGGTTACCCCCCCCTATGGGTGGTTTGTGTACCCATAGGGGGAGGGGCTGGTCTTTGGGGTTAGGGCTTCTCTACTACTTCTGCGACCAGGTAGAAGATGCCGATGTTATCTTCTTCAACCTTGACGTTCTGGAAGCCGTATCGCTTACCGTCACCAAGCGGGTTATCTAGAGTGACTGCGAGAAGCTGGACAATAATGTTGGTTCGTGCGATTACTACCCAGGTTTCCATGTCACTATCAGTCATATTGTCGCTGTAGTATTCGACTACGGGGTTAGGGATAGGAAGAATGAACTCGCCGTATTCCTCCCAGGTGTCAGTGTCCAGGATGGTAGCGGTTGCAATGCGCGCACCGTTGCCGTTCTTCTCGTCAAACTCGTAGGTAATGTTTGCGATAGCGTCCATGACGGTTCCTTTCACAGGTGGTGAATCCTATAGGGGTTCCTATAGGGGGTTTCAGGGTTTCCCCCTTTGCTTATGTAACTATTATGCCACACTCTAGCGGGGTACGCAAGTCGAAACAATGTGAACCTGGTCACATTCTATTTGTGAGTGCATAAAACCCCCTAGCGGAACTATTACTAGGGGGTTTCTAGGACTACCTATAAGGTTAGGCGGTTAGCTCCAGCGGCTCCGGGTCAGCGTACCGCATAACAATGTTGCCGCTGTAACGCTCAAGGTGGGTAATCTTGAACTCAAGCGGGAAAGTCTGAGCATCAACCATAAGAGCCGCAATGTCACGAAGGATAGGTGAGGTGAGCGGGAACTCTGCCTCAAACTCATAACCGCCGGTGCTAATCGTCACAAACAGGGACTTCATGGAATTACCAACGCCGTCCGGGTCTTCGTCCTGTCGAATCTGGAAGCCGGTAGCGGTCAAGTCCTGGTCGTTGATAGTGGCAATATCTTCAGGGTCGAACTTACCGTCAAAGAAGCCGAGGATAGTGAAACCAGAAACGAAAATACTGTTTTCGTACATGATAGAGGGGTTCTCCTTGCGATTGGAAAATCTGACATGTACCACCCGGTAGGTGAATCACCTGCTAGATATTCAAGGTGGCACCCACCCAGTATACCAGTACTGCTGACTGGGTGCCAACCCGCGCCTGTGTGTCCCGTATCGGGGCAGGTTTAGATGTCGCATATCTTACGGCTCGTTATGGACACTCACGAGTTAGCACAACGTGATTCAGGGCGCTCTTTTTTATTCTTCAAAAATCCACCTCCAGAACCCTTATAGTCCCCGTCAGGGTAACCATCTATTAGCTATCTACAATCCACCCCCTATCTAATCCAGGGTGAACCTATATAACCTTCTCGCGCACGCGCGTAATAATCTTTATCCCCATCTATAGTCATTATGCCCCAAATACCCCGTTTTACCCCGGTATTACAAGGAACAACCACCCCCAAGACGGGGCGGAAACTCCCAAATAGTCACCGGTAGAGCCCTTATAGTCACCCCCAAATAGTCCCCGCAAACTCCCAAATAACCACCCCCAAAAAGCCCTAATAGTCACCCAAGGGCCCTTATAGTCACCGGGGTGCCCTGGCATTGATTGGGCGCTTCTATACCTTGCCGCTAGAGCCCTTATAGTCACCCCTGCATTGAGCTACAAGAGTCCCCTATAGTCACCGCGCCATAGAAGCCGCTCTAAGTAGCGCAAATAATGTGAAGTAATCATGAGTCATAAACCCTAAATAATCCCCACAGTGGGCTTCCTGTACCTTCCTATAGGGTCTTTATAGGCATAGTAATACCCCCATAAGATTCAATGACCTTACGGGGGTATTACTTATAGATGGGGTGTTAGGCGCTACTGGTCGCTTTTCTTGATGTACTTTTGAGCTTCACTCTTGGGTACATGGAACGCAATTTTTGCGCGTCCAGCATCCCAAGCGTTCACGGCACAGCCCGTGTCACGACCTTCTACGCAGAGCGGCTGTCCATCAAAAACAGTCAGCCGAGTGCGATACAAGGGGGTGTACTCGACATACGCCTTACCAGGCTCCTGGTCTTCAATAATAAAGTACTTATCAGGCGTGTAGGTGACTTCCTGCTTAGCCGGTGATTCACCTTCCTGCACCCAAGCATATAGGGGCTTCGTAGGTTTATTGGCACTCTTGGCACTATCAAGTAGAGTATCGCTAGGGGTGCCGCCCGTGTTCTGGATTTCGTGTGCTATCTGCTGTTGCCCATTATTACTATCCAGCTCTCGTAGTGGGTACTTGATGGTCACGGTCTGGTGCGTACCATTTTCAACCTTCGTATCAGGCATTAGCTCCAACGCCTTAACATTAGGGCTTACAACGGCAAGGGTTACCAGGGCAATGCTGACAATAATCTTTAGGATTGAACTAACCATAATCTTGCCGTATTCCTTGTAGCCATATTCCCATAGGGCGTGCGGGTTTTTATGAACCCACCAATCATGGGTGAGGCGGTCGCACCCGAACAATATTTCAAAACCTTCAAAACCTGGGTCTTCCGGCACGCCTTCGGGAATGTCCTTATTGAAAAAGAACGCCGGTATGATTGCGGCAATAATTAGCCCACCAATAACGTAAGGGACAACCTGGGCATCTAGCTTTAGAGTCACCGCAACAGCAATAAGCATGAAGATGAAACTGAAACTTTTCAGCTCTGAAGGCACAGGGTCAAAGGACGGCAGAGGCCCCTTGAAATTTCGTTCTTTGAACTCTTTAATTCCTTTGGTGAGCCGCCATGCAACTATCGCCTTATAAACTTGAAACGGAATGAAGGCAATGAGCATTAGCAACAGGAGCGTTAGGAACATGATAACTATTCTTTCTGTAGGTAATGTTCACTGTCCACTATACCCGATTCGCGTAGAGTAAAGCCATGCCCCTAACCTGTTCTCCAAGTTAGGGGCATAGGGTTCTTGTTTACCGGTGGGAAGGGTGCATGACTGTTGCTGAGTTTATTGATATTGCGCCCATGATTTAATATTGATAATATTAGATACATTAGCCGCAACCCAAAGACACTAGAGAGGAGGGTGCGTTGGCAAAGAACAAAACCTATAGGGCGTTTGTCGCGCGCCCAACCCATGTTCTCGACTTGAACGGTGAGCTACTGGAAGCCGCGCCTATCATGGCTCAGCTCACTACTGAGGTTCGCGGCATTTCGTCTTACGCAACTTACGTTACCCGTAACGACACTCAGCTTGAGGCGGGTCTGGCAACGGCTGGCACTGCCCAGCCTGCGGTTGTGGGTCGCCGCGCGGGTATCACTATGCCCGAGTTTCTTGTAACCGGCAAGTCTGGTAGGTCGCGTAAAGAATGGCTGGTTAGGTATAACGTCGTCACAGCTTTCCGTTCCTGGCAGGAACGCATCAAAGCCGTAAACGGTGAAAGTGATAAGTATGTTTCGCAGGGCTGGAAACGCACCGTGAATGACTCGGCCCCCACGTATGGCGAGGGCACTATCAATCTCGGTGCTGTAGACCGTTGCTACGCCGTAATTGAGAACAATCCGTTTGTTGATGGTGAGATTACCCTCAAGATGGTTATCCGTGGCGCATGGTATCGCCTATTTTTCCCCTTCGATAATACCCGCTTCACTGAGGGTAAGGTCACTTTGCCACTCATCAAGGTTCAGGACGGCGCGCCCGTTTTCATTTTCTCCGTGGTGACGGATAACCCGATTGTCCAGTTCTCTGGTGACTATGTTATCGGCGTGGATGTTGGTATCAATGATTATGCTACCGTCGTGGTTCGCAATACTGTAACGGGTGAAATCACTCACCAGACGACACTCTCTCAGCGTGTCCATTCGCTCTGGAATAGTGTTCGTGCGTCTGAGCGGCAGGTGCGTCAGCTTAGAGAGAAAGCCGCCCGGTTGTTGAATGACCGCCCATATGAGCGTCAAGCAATTATGGCGGCACTAGACGAGGCACAACTCCACCGCAAGGCGGCCTCTAGGAAGAAACGTGAACTCGCTATCCTTGCCGCCCAGGAAATTGCTTATTTGTCGCATTTCTTTGGTAATGCTGTTGTTGCTGTTGAAGACCTCAGCTGGATTACGAATACCATGCAGAACGGCAGGTGGAACAGGGGCGCGTTCACCCAATGGCTCACCCATTACGTCAGTCAGAATGGTGGGTGGGTCGTATCTGTGAGCTCTTTTAATACGTCGCAGGTATGCCATGTGTGCGGTGTGGAAGTCACACACCCTGAACACAGGGTATCTATATGCTCTAAGCACGGCATGATGGATAGGGACGTGAACGCCGCCGCAAACATTGCGGCGCGCGCTGTACCGAAGGTTGAGAAGGCGCGTAAGAAGCGTTCCAGGAACAGTAAGCTCCAACCGCAGGCTCCTCTGAAAACCCCGGTAGCTAGGGGCTCTTTGAAGTACCCTGGTCGTGATAGGACGAAGAACGCGCCTACACCAAAAAGGAAGAACCACTCCCAAGTTTCTAGGGAGGTGACTCTTCCTTCTAGCCCCGCTAGGGCACAAGCAAAATGCTTGGAAGCCAGCGTACTAGCGGACTGCCTCGCATACGGTGTTGCAGGGACTTCTCAAGCGGCTATCAAACAGGGAACCATAACCAAATATAGGTTATGTAGCCCTATTTGATACAGTATTGCCACAGGCTGTCAGGCTGGTTAGCCGCCAACAGCTTACCCCATGCCTTGTTTACTTCCTTGAGGTTTACCTCTTCGGTGTTGCCGGGGGTGTGCATCTTAATGTACTTGTCGTACAGTTCGGGTGCGTCGATTCGTGCCAGTTCCCAGCCGATGCACTTGCAGGTGTTGTCGTGCTGTTCAGGGTTTCGGCAGTATCGGGTAATGCCGTCGGTGAAGGTGTGCAGTTCGTCTACACGGTTATAGATGCCCTGCATGTTCCATGCCATGCGTACCGTGCCGTAGGGGTCGGCGGCGGTGTATCCGTCCTCATCGAGTGGGTACAGGCTTTCACTGAACACGAGGGGGCTACCTTCGGTGGTTACAGCCGAGTCAGCACCAAACAGTTCGTTCTCACCATATGAGGGGTCGGACTCGATGGCGATATTACCCCCCAGGATGTAGCGCCACAGGCTTACCTTTCCGGTAATGTTTGCGGTGCCCTTGATTGTTACGCGGTCTACTTCATAGAGTCCACGCAGGTCGCTAGGGGCTTCACTGATAATGGTGACCTTGTAGAAGTACTTGACGGGGCTCGGGAGGGTCATGGTGCCGTCCAGGTATACATGCTCGAAACGCCCCTCCGGGGTGATTCCGTCACCACGGAAGAAGCACCAACCGTAGAAGGTAGTCTTGTGGGTGGTTGCCATGTTGAATCGGGTACCACCCATGAGGAATACACGGGTTTCCGGCACAGAGTCACGCTTCACATAACCGCCTACAAACTGGGTGAGGGTACGGATGGGAATAGTCACGGTCTTATCTTCATGGTTCCAGGTAACACCCTGCAAGTTATCGAAGTCTTCAAGGAAGAACAAGGGGTTGAGCTGACGGCGCACCGTGATAGTAATCAGCTCCTTACCCGCCTGCTGAAGCTTACGAAGCTCAGGGTACAGGATAGGGTAGGGGTTAATATCATCATCGGTGGTACCGTAGCGGTAGGCATTTGCCAACTGTCCGGTGGGCGCAATATCCGCCGGGGTTAGGGGTCGCACCTCATACGGTACGGTAACGGTCTTATGTGCAGGCATGTTAGTTCTCCTTCGGGTGTGTGGTAGAGACTAGTAGGTATCTACGGTTTCGGTAATCTTGGTGTGGTTATTGGCGGTGTTCATCTCGAACCTAAATTCCTTAATGGTTGATTTCAAGCCGTCTTCAATGGTTACGGTAGCTTCACCGATAATCGGGTTCTTTAGCTTATCGTCTTCGTTTACATAGGTGAAAACGTCACCACAGATTAGGAAGCCCTTAATGTTGTATTCTTCGATAGCGGCTTCCTTGACAGATTCTTCGATTACCTGGTCAATGGCATTAGAGATAGTCATGGGGGTATTCCTTTTCTGTGGTGAGTAGGTATTTCCTTGTGGCGGTATCCATAACCACCATTCATATAACCATTATGACACACTCTAAACCCCTATGCAAGTTAGAATTACGTGAAATAGGTAACATAAAGAATTTAGTAAAGTAAAACCCCCTAGAGGAAATACCACTAGGGGGTTCTACTTAGTGAGTCACACTACTACTTCTTGTTGTTTGCCTTCAGCTTTGCAAGCTCATCATCCAGGGCGGAATCAACAGCCAGAGAGTCCAGCTCATCGAAGCCGTCCTTTACCGGGTCAGCCATAATCTCCTGACGACCCTGAAGACGTGCCTCCTCACGGGCGATACGCTCTTCCCACTCATTCATAGGCGAGCTCAGGTTAGTACCATTGACGTTGATACTCTCAGTAGCGTCAAGGATACGACCCATAGCCTCATTCGTCTTATGACGTGCCAGAAGCTCATCACGCTGGTGGTGAGCCGCCGCCAGCTTCTCACGTGCATCATTCAGCTGACCCTTCAGAGAATCAACACGCGGGGTAGCAACCTTAATCTGCTCCTCAAGCTTCTCAGCAGTCTTCTCAGCGTTAGTACGGTTCTTCAGGGCGATACGTGCCAGACCGTCAAACTTATCAGCCTGAGCCTCAGCCTTGGTACGTGCCGGGTCACCAACCTCAAGCTTCTCAGCCTGAGCACGGAACTCATCAGCCTTATCAGAAGCCGCCTGAGCCTTAACCTGCCACTCCTGAACCTTGCCCTGTTCCTTCTTATGGTCAGACTCCATGATGCGCAGGTTGCCGATAACCTCAGCAACATTACCCTCCGCTACACGAATCTCTTCCTTGTAGTCACGGATAAGCTGGTTCAGCATCTCCTGCGGGTCTTCCGCCTTATCAATTGCGGTGTTAATCTTTGCGCGAATGAGGTTGTTGAAACGTGCAAAAATGCTGTTCTTGTTCTGGTTCTTACCCATTGTGGGTTTACCTAACCTTTCGTTGGTTAATGTTGTGGAACATGATTCACGGTCGCCCATCCTGTAGGGCTTCCTGTCTTTCGTGTGACCTTTTAGGGGTCATACTCAGAATATCAGGTTCCGGGGTTAAAATCTAGTGTATTACTGTATCGTCACCGACTGTTCACCTGTTGGAGCCAACCCTGCATACAAGGGGAAGGTGCTTCTTGTCTAGGGTAAATACCTAGCCAAGTTGCGAAATACATTCACTATAAGTCTTCCTTATGCGGGGCGGGTCGGGTATCACTACCCGGCGGTGACCATCAAGCTAACCAAGCGGCTAACTGTATAGGCCTTGACAGTACCCGTAAAGGGCAATGTCCGTTTAACCTCTCCCGTCTCTCACAGGCGAGGTGTTGTACCGATTATATCATATTTTCTGTCCGGTAGCACCTATTGGCGCTCTTACCTTGTTCAGGTTTATGCATTGGGTGCCTTGATGTATCGACCTGTGAGGCGGATGTGAAGCGCCAAGTTCAGTAGGTGCGAAACCATGAGCACGGTGTTGTCTGTAATGTTAGCACCTGCAAGAGCTTTGGATACCGCAAAGACGGAGGCGATAACACATGCCACCTCGAAGGCGATAGTGAAAGCGAAAATTATTGCCGCTGGGACGCGGTGATGCTTAAAAAGGTATGTCCGCCAAAGCTGAACAGCAAAGGTGTACCCAAAAGCGCTACCGATAGCTCTACAGGCGGTAGGGATGAAGATTGCCGAGGTTAGCACTAGAAGCCAGTGCATGACCTGTTCGGGGTGACTCCACATTTCCATATATGGGGGGTTCCTGTCTGATAGGTAAGGGGGGGGTGGTAGCTTGGGTTGTGCTACCACCCCCTAGCATGTTTAGTGAATCGTTTAGTTGTTTACGTCTCGAACGTTCACCTTGAACTCACCCTTTACGTTTACGCCGTCCTTGGGTGCAACGATGGTGATTTCACCGTTACGGTACTGTTCCTTAGTGCCGATAGCGTAGGCATAATCTACGTCTTCAACAATGATACGCACCTTGGAGCGGGGTACGGTGTTGCTGTACAGTTCGCCTTCCTGGGTTCGCAGGGTGTAGTTTAGGTACACTTCGTAGCTAGTGTTCAGGGTGCCGTCCTGTGCCGAGCCACCGCCCACATCAGCGGTGAGCTTTCCAATCCTATTGCCAGATTGCGTATCAGTATCACTGTTGCGGTGGGGGTGCTCTTCACCAGTAAGGTGCTGACGGGTTGTAAGGTTAGCGTTGATGACCACAGCTTCCTTAGCCTTCTCAGTAGGTTCAGGGCTAGGGGTTGCACTGGTGGTAGCGGTTGCCGTTGCGGTAGTGGTTTCTTCTACCTTGTTTGCAGTATTGGTACTGGAACAGCCGGTGAGCGCGATAGCACCGATAAGAGCGGCGGCGGTCAGCTTGGAGAGCTTCATTGTTTGGGTTCCTTTCAAGGGGTAAGGGTTGTTATTGCTAACAGGTTTAGCGGGTCTGCATGGAAATGCAGGGGGTGTCTACGAACGCTTCCAGGGCGCGCTTAGGGTTTCCAGCGTCAGCGGTACGGTCAAGGTAGATAGGGTATTCCTTTACGCCGCGTGCATGGTATGCGAAAGTGCCAGGGCGCAACTTCCAATCCTTATTATAGGTGATGATACCTACGCGCTCGTGGTTACCGTTCATGATTCGGTAAGTATCGTTTTGCACCTTCACCAAGTGGAGACCCTTGTATGCCATTGTAACGCTTCCTTTCCGCTCTGATTAGTGGTTAGTGGTATTTGCCCCGCTAGGCGCTTAGGTGAGCACCTAGTGGGGGTTTAGGGGGCACTATAGGGCTTAGTAACCCTCTTCGTCTTCATCGTATTCATAAGAACCCATGCCGTGATTTACGCAATAGGCACCCAGGGTGGCGAGCAGGTGGTCATAATTGCCACTCATGGCTTCATTGATTACCATGTCAATGTCAGCCTTATCCCAGCCGTCACGTCGAGCCTGCTGTGCGAAGCCGCCCATAAGGTTGAAGGCGTTACCGTCCTGACCAATCATCTTGTAATTGACCTCGCAAACGGGGGTGAAATTCTCAAGAGCCATTTGGTATACTTCCTCTCTAGAAGTAGTAGTAGATATAAGGTCTAGCCATGTTTAGCTAGTACCTTTGAGGTTTCCCTCTTGCTTATGTAACCATTATGGCACACTCTAAACCCCTATGCAAGCCGAAATCAAGTGAAATAGCTCACATAGGGGTTTATAGGGGTAAAGTGCCTTATAAATAGGGCTTCTTCTTACTCTACTTCTTCAAGAAAGCACCAAAGAACACGCCTATGAGATAGGTGTCAGTAGAGTATCTACAGCACGGACAATATTGCGCCCATAGTAACTATGCCGCATGTCTTCACTAATAGGAACATTGCCATGCGCTACCGTGGGCTCAATCTTTTCACCCAAATAGACAGGTGGGGCAATTCGGATAGCACACACCGTAGAAGTAGGTGCACCCGTGACATACGGTTGCTTGTTCTTACCGGCGGAAAGTGCATACACTTCATTATTAGGGGTAGTGACATAAGCGAAAGATGCTTCACTGAAACTCAAACAAAGCTTGTCCAACAAATAGGTGGATACTGCCGCACTGCAATCTGCGTAACCATGAGGATAGCCCATATCATTATCAGTATCCGACCCAGCAGATGCAATAATAGATTCAAGAATGGTTCGATAATTCAAGTCATGTGAGACAATCACCTTATACCCAACCATTGCCCCATACTGATTAACAAGCGCATAAGCACCACAATCACTATAGGGCGGCATCTTAGCCACGAGCCTGCCGGTTTCCACCTCTGAATCCGCGTTAGTCATAAAGTACCCCTTCGGGTCTTCGCCTTCACCATGAGGAAGTACAGCCATAGCCACATCACGCACAGTTTCCGAAAGAGCATGACCTACAGTAGTTTCACTAAGATGCCGACCACCTGAGCGTGCATAACTATACCCATGCTCACCACTCCTTAGATGCTTCGGCAAGTCACTCAATCGGGTAGTGGTATTGAAAATACTGTATTCCTCAGCGGTATAAACGGCAACAGACTTGGCGGTTACGATACTGTAATACTTACCTTGCGGGTCTGCAACTGCTGTAACAGTGAGAGTGAATACATTGCCTTCATTGTCGATAATGTACCGCTTAGAAGTATTAGTTGGTGCTTCACTACCCGCCGGGTCATCAACGCTAACCCAGGTAAGAGGTTGCGGTGGCTTATACCCGGCGGGCGGTTCAGCCGTGATAGTCGCGATAGTTGTAGTCATCTCAGAGGTCAAGAGATTATCCAACAGAAGCTTGAGTACTTCCTCAATAGTGACCTTGTTTTCAATATGTACAGATGCGTACATGGCATCTCCAAAAGGGGTAGGGGTCTATAGGTTGTAAAATAGAGTGCATGAGGGGCTACTAATTCACCCGTCATGCACTCTATCCTATCATATCCTATTTACTTACGGTGCTTACCGCGAGTCAGGAAAGCATTAGAAACAATCTTGAAGTGGGCACGGTTAGCAATTTCACGGCGGGGCTTACCGTCCTTGAAGTACCAGACGATGCCTTCGGCGGTCTGACCGGGCGCTACCTGAGACTCTACAGAGTCAGCCTGCTCAAGGGCGGCAAAGCCGTTACCTACCCATTCAATGTCGAGTACGGGTACCCAGAGGTTCGCGTCCTTGAATAGTGCTTCGACAGTATCGTTAGATGCGTGGAAGGCGCGGAAATCGGGCTGGTCGCCGGTAGCAAACTTGAAGGTACCCCTAATCTTGTTGCAGAAAAGTTCACCCTGTACCCATTCACCCGGCTTGAGCTGGTCAAAAACATGGGCGTAGCGGCGGTAACCGTCAAGGTACTGCTTCCAATTCTTGCTATCCATTGCGTCTACCTTAATGGAGCGGTCACGGTTAGCGATACGAATTTCACCGGTATCAGCATCACGCCAAACAGTCATAGAGGTGCCGTCAATCTTCTCAGTAGCATACACGTCATCTGCGGTGATGCTATCCAGGAAGTCGGTAGGGATATTCTGGACGCGCTCAGCGTCAGTCTTGGTGATGAAGTTAGGGAACGCTTCTAGACCGTAGTCACCACCGGCAAGAATCTTCTCCTCGACATGCTTAGTGATGATGCCGTCGAAGTAGGTGTCCACCTCTTCTTGAGTAGCATCTTCACTCAAGCCTTCAAACTCAGAGACGGGCAAGATAAGACCCTGCGACAGGGTTTCACGCAGGTACATGGTGCGCAGTACTACGCCTTCAATATAGTGTCCATTGACAACGCGGGTCGCCTTCTTGCCACGGATAGGCTCAAACGCCGGGTGCTTGGTGTTGAGGATTGAGTCAATCTCAAAGTAAACACCCTTATCGCCTTCGGTCATGGTCTTGGGCGCTACAACCCACCACAGGGTGCCTTCGGGTCGGACGGCGTGAATCTTATCTGCCGGGTTGTTACATTCCTTTACTTCTTCAATGGTGGTAATGTGTGCGAGGTGTCGGATACCGTCTACGGCGGTAGAAGTCATGATGTTTATGTTCCTTATCTTTCGGATATGCTGGGTTCCCCGTATGGTGAATAATACCATACGGGGAGAGGGTAAGGGCTAGGGGTTAGTTCATTTCAATCCTATTGTCTTTGAGGGTCAGAATACCGTCTTCAAAGTCTACCTCGCCAATATCATCAACGTTTACGCGAATAATCTTCAGGAGAGCAAAGAAGTCGGGGTCAAAAGTCGTAAGGTCGATAGTAAATCGGGATTCCTCTACAGCCGCCACAATGTGCGCACCGAGAGTACCATCTTCTTCCACGTGGGTATCAATGGCGATTGCCTCGGGGACAAAGCCATCAAACATGAGGTCGGAAAGCTCATCGGGGGTTTCAAAAGAGAACGAGATACCTTCCCATGCGATAGCGGGTACCTGAAGTTCGATAGTCATTGGGTGCTTCCTTTCGGGGAGTCTACTGTAGCGGGCTTAGGCGCCTTGTGGAAGTTGTCTATCACTTCCTCGCTACATTTCTATTATGGCACACCCTAACCGGGTATGCAACTCGAAATCATGTGAAATAGGTCACACGCATAATAAAGGTACAGGAAGGCCCCTAGCGCACACAATCACACTAGGGGCTTCTTAGTTACATATGGTCTACCAGTTAGAAGCAAACGCAGGCAACTCACGGGCAACACTCTCAAAATCCGTACCAACAAAAGAGCCAGCACCATTCATCTTAGTATCGCCTTCCACCTTCTTATTCATAAGGCGAACAGAACCATACACCCACGCCGTATCACACACAGTACAGGAACCATCTAGACGGGATTCACCGAACACCTGCGCCTTATCGTAAACCCATGACGTGCCACCAACCCAGGTGCGCCCGTGTACCTTAGCTTCACCATAGATGAGAGGCGAACCGTACACGAAAGCGTTACCGTACACCTGTGCCTGCTGTGCTACCTGTGCATCATCTTTAACAACAGCTGAACTATACACGATAGCGTCATCATGAACCCAAGCGCCGTCGCCCTGCGACAGGTTGCCGATTCCTTGAATCCAGCCACCTAGAGCACCCTTCGGGGCGATAAGCTTACCGTCGCTAGTGTACACGTCTTCCAATGCGCGGATACGGTGGACAGTCACCCCGTTATCGAGTTGCTTGCTAATATCTGTTACTTCATACTTCTTACTTGCTTTACTAGTCATAATAATTACTGTAATCTTTCTGTAAAGTAGTACCAATTTTAGATATTCCCCTGGGGTTTTATCTTACATTGGTACTACTTTTACCATCTTTCATCTTTAGTGTTACGCCATAGAGCCTAAAATGACTACTTGAGCATAACAACACTTTGGAACACCCGCTCCACCCCATGTGGACAGTGAGGGCGATAGAAGCTTGCCCCTAGTATCCTACTTGTAAAACTGGGCTTGAGTGTACTGCGGAGTTCGCCTGCAATGAGAGTTGCATCATAGTTGTAGACATAGTATGACCGCTGTTCCGTGTCTTCTACTACGGTGTAGCCACTGGATGCATGTATTGTGACGTGCACAACCGCGATAATATCTCCGTAGGCTTTCAAGCCTTCACGAACACGCCAGTTTCCGCTCCAGAGTGTCTTGAGTGTGACTGTCGGCTCTGAGGCCTGAGAGTTCCATGTGATGCGTGAAACTTCGGCACCCTTTAGCCGCACCTCTTGACGGGTGTGTGGCGAAAGCTTGTAGCGACCATTTTTGATAGCCTGTACTGCCCGTTGCCAAAAGTAAGCGTGCTGTTGCTCGGACATGCTGTGAATGTCGCCGCCGCGTGGAGAGAAATTTGATTCCATTGTCATGGAGCCTTTCATAGATAGAACCACCCCGCATAGGCGGGTGGAATGGTTGCAATATTAGCCGCCAGAGGTGCCACCGCCAGACTTGGAACCGCCACCAAAGCCACCCTTAGAGCCACCGCTAGAGGAACCACCAGACTTGGAGCCACCACCGGACGAAGAGCCAGAACCGCTATTGCTACCGCCACTCTTAGAGCCAGAGTTAGAGTTGCTACCGTTATTGGAGGAGCCACTGTTGCTACCGGACTTGCTATCACTCTTGGAGTTATTAGAAGAGCCGTTACTGTTGCCGTTGGAGCCGCTACCGTTATTGTTCTTGTTAGCGTTATTGTTGTCGTTGTTCGGCTTGTTGTTATTGGTATCCTTACCAGCGTTGTTATTATTACCGGTATTGCTGTTGTTGCCTGACTTGTTAGCGGCTACAGCACCTGCCGCCGCTCCAGCCGCCGCACCTGCACCTGCCGCCGCCGCCGCGTTACCACCATTATTGTTACTGGTGCCACTATTACCGCTAGAAGAGCTGTTGCTACCGTTAGAGGTACCGGAATTAGACTTAGTGCCGTTACTAGAGTTCGGCTTATAGTTGTAACGTTCAGTGGTGACTACCTTACCGTCCTTCACGCCCGCCTTAGCCTTAGCCGCACGGTAAGAATCAGCGAAAGAACCACCGCTAGAGGGTACACCCTGATAGACGGTTCCCTTATTGGGCATACTAGTGCTACCGCCCTGCAAGGAAGAACCTACAGCGGGTACGTTACCGTTGTAGTGGCTGTTACTATAACCGTAGCCACCGCCGCCGTTATTGTTCTGACCCATCATGTATCCAATGTAGTACCAGATAAACATGCTGGTGCCACTATTACTACCGTGGGCATCACCACCGCCGCCGTTATTAATATTGATGTTAGTACCACCATTATTATTAGACGGGCTACTAGTAGGCGAAGCCGAAGGGGTAGTACTAGAAGACACGGACGGGGAAGCGCTCGCAGTTGCAGACTCAGACACGGAAGGCGACGGGGAAGGCGAAGCTGATTCGGTAGCTTCACAGCTAGTATCCTCAGCGCGGGTACCATCTTCAACCTTCTGGCATACACGGACATACTCAATGCCCTGCGTACTGAACGGAGTCTCACTAGGGGTAGGCTGAGTATTAGTCTCAGGGACACTACAGCCCGAGAGGATTAGAGCACCAGCACCAGCGGTAGCAATAGCCCTTAGAAGCCGGTTAGGGCGCGGGTTGTCGTCAATAGTGGGCGCGTCTTCATTCCAGGCGTGCAGGGCGCTCTGTGCGACTTCCTGAATATCTGGAACGTTATTGTGAGATGAAGAGGTATTCATGTATACATGGCTCCTTTAGATAAAAGATAGGGGTGTACTAGTCACATAGTGCGACAATCTATGGAAATTATAACACACCCCCTTATCTACCGCTAATCACAGTAAATAAGGGGGTGCACCACATCTTATCCGCTACTCAGTATATCACTACTACAGGCGAAGTGCAAGATATTGAGTCCAGGTATTAGACACGAGGGCAAATAAAATGCTTTCAATACGCCACTTACAGCAATACACCGAAAGCATGATAGGTTACTCGTTCACTATGGGTAGCATTGTCTCGGCACTACCAGCGGGAATATGAATAATGATGCGACTCTTCAAGAATTGGGCATTAGATTCTTCCATATTGCCACGTACAGGGAATAGGTCGAATGGGTCATAGTAACTATTTAGAACACGTAGTTCCTTACCCGCTTCCAGGTCAGCACCCTTCACCTGGTACTCGACAATGTGTTCTATACGCGCTTCTTTATCGGTAGCTGGCAGGTCATCCTTGAGAGCTACCTCACACTCTGGCTTATTCCTTATGCGTGCAGTCTGAGTGACTAGGCTACCGTCTTTTTTACGTTCTATCCACCTGTATCGGGTGTAGGTAGCGTTAGTACGCAGATTGCTGATGGGATAGGAGGTGTTGCCGCCTTCCAGCATGTTACCGTCAGCGTTGAGGTAATAGGTCACAGTGTGAGTGTAGAGTGCATTATCCATCTCTTCTTCACATGCCTTCTTACTCAGTTTACGCATTTCCATGATGGAGCATACTAGCGCTACTGTGCATATAAGCAAAATTATTATTAAGAACGCGCGGAAGACCGCATCGTCGAAGATGTATTTATCCATAGGTAATCCTTACTTACTAGAGACGCAACCGGGTTACTCAATCACTAGGGGGTGCACCCTTTAGGTCTAGCGTTTAGTCACTGTAGTTATCTGATTCCGAGGGGGTAGTTGGCAACGAGTTTAGATACCTAAACGTTTCAACAACAGCTTCTAGCTCTTTGAGGTTATCCGCTGTAATAGGTGCCTTACCTGCATGTAGACCTGCACCCATATACACATAGAAGTCGCCGCGCCTAATCTTATAACAACTCACAGTGAACCTTGTTCCAGACGCACCCGTGAAACTAATGAGTGTATCATCCCAACCCCAATAGCCGTCTTCATCATCAATGAAAACATCATGGAAAAGACCGGGGTTAGTAGCTTCGAGTGCTTCAGTGAACTCTGTCTTCTCGAAACGGTTAGCCGGGTCACAGTGAACCCAAACCGAAACAGTATCTTCCGCTCCCTTATCACCATCATGGTACAGGTTATAGATTAGGTGGTCGCCACGGCTCCAACGTGATTTAAGGTAAGCATCAATATCTTCCCGCGTGATAGGGATACCCGACAGCTTAGCCGACTCCTCATGAAGGCGCGCCTTTTCCTGCTTCTCAGCCTCAATCTTTGCCCGTTCCTCAGCGGACATAGGCGGCAACTTCGTGTACATATCCTGTACCCTAGTTTTACCCCAGCCCATAGGCTTACCCTCATGCAAGAGTTCCCAGAGGCTACGACCACCCCCCTGTTTCGTGGGGTGCTGTGTATTGGGCTCACGCAAATAAGTTACCTTAACCTCGACTATCCCATCATGCTCCCCTAGAACCTCAATATCCACCTTATCATTATTGGGGTGCGGCTCACTATTTGACTCTTCACCCTTTTTCTTCCAAAACATAAGCTTCCTCAACTAACTATCCGAGTCACCCAGCGAGGGTTCCAAAGAATCAACGTACATAAACGCATCAAAGACAGCTCCAAGCTCCTTGAGGCTCTGCTCTGTAACAAACAATGCACCACCATGCTTGCCGGTGGACATGCGTATATCAAACCCACGGTGAATCTTATAACAGGACACATGGAAGTCAGCACCAGACTCGCCCCTGAAATCAACCCACGTTTCTTCCCAGTAGTCATACTGCTCCAAGTCCCAACCGCCAAGAGTTACATCATGGAACATGCCAGGGTTATGGTCTGTGAGTGCCTTCATAAAACCTCGCGGGTTAGGGTGGTTCTCCAAATTGCGGCAATGAACCATGACAGTAATAACGTCGCCCTTATCCTCATGCACATGGTACTCAAAATCCCGCACAGTACCTTCAGGGTAGCGCTCTTCCAGATACGCCTCAACCTGCTCCCCTGTAAAACGAACAGGTGACATGGCAACCGGCACATCCTCATACCCCTTCTTACCCTTAGAGGTTAGTGACTCCAAAGCACGCTTGATTAGGCTCTTCACTTGACTAATTTCCTATCAGTAAATGTAAATGAAACGTAAACACTCAATGTCTAGCACACCTGCAAAAGGTACAGCTACACACCACTAGGATACAAGAAAAGCCCTCCCCAAGTCCAGTAAGGCGATAAACCAAACCAGACCCAGGAAGGGCTTTAGCAAAAATACAGCCACAAAAAGCTGAAAAGTACCCCCGGTGGGAATCGAACCCACACCGGCTTGCCTAGGACACAAGTGCTCTATCCGTTAAGCTACAGGGGCAAGAAAGCGGGTGAAGGCATCAACCACCAAAAACGGTGCCGTCCGCATCAACCCCCACCCAACCGAGGTATAAAAACTAGCCGTATCACTGCAAGTACTCAAACCCGAAAGAATGGACACAAACAGCCCTACTGACCTGTAAAAAGCTGAACCACCACTTTAGCGGTTCAACCGCACCCCCAACGGGATTTGAACCCGTGACCTCCGCCGTGAGAAGACGGTATCCTAGACCAGCTAGACCATAGGGGCAAAACATAGGCAACAACCCACAATAGGTTATCACCCCAGTACCCCTCACAGGATTTGAACCTGTAACCTGACGGTTCGTAGCCGCCTGCTCTATCCATGTTGAGCTAGCGGGGTTTAAAGCTCTCCCGCCAGGACTCGAACCTGGAACCAATCGCTTAACAGGCGACCGCTCTGCCATTGAGCTACGAGAGAATATAGAGAAACAACCACTAGTCAGGTACACGCACACGGAAAGAAAGATTAAGAAACGTGGCGTGTAACCACAACAAGGGGTATATTTCCCTTAGAAGCCTGGAGTGGAATCGAACCACTATCTCCCGGCGACGAAGAAACAAGTACTGTAACACCAACTCTGGAAAAGGGAGCCAGTCATGTTTACTATGTCGTTCAGGCGCATTACCAAAATGCTACCAGACCAAAAGTGAAAACGTGCAGGTACCGAGCCTGCACCCACCACAAAGGGTCGCTCTTCCTTGGAGACGTAACGCTTTCACTATAGACACTAGAACAAAACCAACTAGTATTATCCGTTCTAGTGAAGAGCCTCCTACCGGACTCGAACCGGTGACCCTCTGTTTACAAGACAGATGCTCTACCAACTGAGCTAAGAAGGCGGGGTGTGTGACGGGAATCGCACCCGCTACTACTTGCGCCACAAGCAAGCGCCTCGCTATTCGGCTTCACACACAGTGCCCCCTACTGGACTCGAACCAGTGACCCACGCCGTGTAAAGGCGGCACTCTAACCAACTGAGCTAAAGGGGCGAAACGCATACTATGTCCACTATCTTCCATCAACCAGTGAGGAAACCGCGCCCATTACCCGTATGCGAGAGGCAAAAAGCCCGGTACAGTAGTCCCTGCTGGACTTGAACCAGCGACACCCACCGTATCAGAGTGGTGCTCTAACCTGCTGAGCTAAGAGACTGAAAGTTGCGTACAACTTATTGGTATATCCAGTAATCTGAGGGGCTAGTGCCTCACGGATTACGGTGAGCCTACCCCATGAATATGAGGCGGGTCTAACATTTTGTTAGACGGTGACCCTCAAGCTGACCGAAGCCAACCCTGGTCTTGACACTACCCGAAAGCAATGTCCGTTTAACCTCTCCCGTCTCTCACAGGCGAGGATAGGTTTAAACAGTGTATCGGATTGTTACATGTTTAATTCATAACAAGTAAGCCCTGTTATAGGTACCCTACGATACCTCTACCCCCTCGCAAAAATGCTTAGGGTTACATATACAACCGTACCAAGATAACTAATCTTTGCTCCCATATTTTCATCTCGTCAAAGACGGTGGATGAATTTACTTGCCTTAAATTTGCATAGAATGGAATCAAAGTTAATTATACGACGGCCTATATAGTGGCAACACCCTAGAGTGTGCTACGTGCCGCCAGTAGGATTTGAACCTACGAAACCTAACGGTGACTGTTTTACAGACAGCTTCCTTTGACCAGACTTGGATATGACGACTTATATAGTGGCAACACCTATAGAGGGGTTGCCGCGCGGTCTGTACGGGGCTTGAACCCGCGACCTCCGCCGTGACAGGGCGGTGCTCTACCTGCTGAGCTAACAGACCAAGACCGGGCACCCCCCTCCCCAGAGGAGTGCCCCTTAATAGAAAGGGCTCATGATATGAACCGTGCACCCTGTGGGGCTCGAACCCACGACCCGGCGGTTAAGAGCCGCCTGCTCTACCAGCTGAGCTAAAGGTGCTCGGCGTACTGTTTTTATGAAGGTTCAGCACGCCTTGAACCTTATTGTTTTGGAAAAACGACTTTTGTTTTTAGTAAGCTTCCAAAAGTGCTAGGTAAAAAATGGAAGCTTACCGAGCATCTTACAGGACTCGAACCTGTGACCTCCACCACCCCGGTGGCGCTCTTCCTAACTGAGCTAAAGATGCTATCACAGCACAAGCCACCCATTCACACGGGCGAAATTGTACTGTGACGTTCTCGAATGGGTACGCGAGTTCCACTCAAGAGGTCAGGGGCTTTCGCGTCTACACCCCTGAATAATTGTAACGCACCATATAGTGCATTAAGTACGCCCTACAGGAGTCGAACCTGTTGCACTTGACCCACTTGTTAAAGCAGGGCTCTATCCGTTGAGCTAAGGACGTTACCACACTCCTATGTAGTGTAGTAGTCCACATAGGGGTGCGTCACCTGAAAGAAGGGGGTAGAAAGAACTAGAGATAAAAGACCCCATTCTTTCAGGCGGTGGTGCATACAGTGTTATGGCATCTGCATCTGAAACATGGTTGATACACCTAAACCATGCTACGTGCGCCCGGAGGGACTTGAACCCTCACGTCCGAAGACACCGGAACCTAAATCCGGCGCGTCTGCCAATTCCGCCACGAGCGCTTATGCAAGACGTTGCATCTTGCAGAGTGGACCGTGCGGGAATCGAACCCGCGACCTCCTGCTTGCAAAGCAGGCGCTCTACCAATTGAGCTAACAGCCCTCACCCTTCAGTATTGTATGCGACTGAAGGGGTGTTTGCCAAGAAGTGTTTTAGGCTTCTTGTTTGTGCGCCCTACGGGGCTCGAACCCGTGACCCGAGGATTAAAAGTCCACTGCTCTACCAACTGAGCTAAAGGCGCTTACAAGGAACAAGATTAGCATGTTCCTTTTTGTTTTGCAAATTCACTATTTCGTGTTGTCAATTATCTAGCGTCTAAGGAAACGGTGTTATGCCGCTTGCTTGACTTGCGTACCCCCAACGGGATTTGAACCCGTGTCACTACCTTGAAAGGGTAGTATCCTAACCGCTAGACGATAGGGGCTTGCGTTGCATACCAGCTTCTCAGCTGAGTACATGTTTTATTATAGCACTCCCTCTCGGGGTATGCAACTCGACTTTCTGTGTTTCGTGTCACATTTAGTCGTTTGCTAATATTCCTCATTATATAAGCTGTCGTGGCTCTCGATAATCCCGGCGGCTTATATAACTATTATGGCACAGTATTTTGTGCTTTGCAAGTCGATTTCATGTGATGTGCGTCACTTTTTGATGTACATGCATGATAGGCTATCACACCAATGGACACTACAGCTGTTCACGGACGGGCGACGTAGGTTGGCATTAAGATTTTCTACGCTTTCCTCTTCTAGGTGCCCGTAAGTATTGTACTCATTGGCTAGAAGGTGAAGGTCTGACTCGTCACGCCACGGGTGAACTACACTACGTGCACCACCACCGCCGGTTGTTGCCCAGCTAGAGTTGATAATGACGTTCTTATTAGACTTCCAGTGCCAATGGCTGTAGCGGGAGTCGCGTGCCTTGTGCTTCTTGGTTACAGATTTGCGTTTCAAGGTTCTTGCAACCTTTCTGTCTAGTGACTTTGCGGCATACGGTCTTCGTATGACCACATTACAGGTAACCTGTATGCCTTGATTATATCATAGAATACCCCCGGTTAGGTGCTGTTTGACCTGCGCGGGGGTATGTTTGTTTTATATATTACGAGATGGTGAGCTTTCCGGTGGTGAAGTCCACGGTTAGGTTTCCGGTGTGGTAGATTAGACTGTTTCCGTCTTCGGCTTGGGTGGTGTAGTTGCATAGTGCATGGTATACACCGTCTTCTACGTATTCCTTGTATGCCTTGAGGTTACTACAGGGTTTGCCGGTAATCTTGGTGGCTTCTTTGAGTGCGCGTTCTTCTACGGCATGTACGTTGAAGTGGATGGGTACCTGCGGGTTATCAATTTCAAAGAACTTTCCTTTGAAGTTGAACGCTACGGCGGGGGTTTTGCGTTCCGGGTGGTTCCAGAGTTCGCCGGGGTTGTTCTTTACGCCGGTGCTGTGGAACGGGAGCGCGTAGAGGAAGTCGAAGTTCTTTTCTACATAGTGGATAGCGTCGCCACATGCGAGGGCAACACCAATGTCGCACGCGCCGTCACTATTGAGGTATCCGAGGCGGGTGATGCGGAAGTCGCTACGGTAGAGCATGTTGATGGGCTTACCTGCTTCGGCTTCCTTAATGAAATCGGGGTTGTTTTCAATGGGGAAAGCAATGTATTCGACTACGGTTTTAAACAGCATGTATGGACTCCTTTACGGCGTATTAGTACCCGTTATGGGGTTACTGGAAAAGTGGATACTTCAATTATGGCACACTCTAGTATTGTTTGCAACCTGAAAACATATGAATTAAGCCACAAGACACAAGCATACCCCCTAACCATAAGTGAATCACCTACAGATAGGGGGTATGCACCTTAGAGGGTTGCCGTCAAGGAAGCCAGAATAGCACACACAATAATAGATGCACCTAAACCAGTAAACATTAGCGTTGCCGTCTTACCAACAGCCACCGGCGGCTCACAATACCTAGACAAGAAGCCCAGAGTAAACAACATAATAATCAAAGATGTAGCACCCATAAACAGCCCCTTAGTGAAACTAGGCTGAGTACCCAGAATAATAACGGCAACACCAATAGCGATAGTAGGGGCGACATTATAGATAATACCCAGCTTATCAATCGTCTTACCCCTCTTAATGAACCATATAATACCCGTATAGGCGGCAAGTACCAAGAACAAGGCACCAAAAAATATCAGTATTACTAGAATCGTCATAGGGTCTTTCGTGTCCGCATTAGCGGCGGCTAGAGCCATGACATGTCACCTTTCATTAGTCGGTTTCTTCACTGTGGCATATTCACCCTCTGGAATCCACCTATAGGAGTCGTTCTCTGCAACGTATTCAGCTGTCACATATCCGCCACGTGAACCGGGTGACGCTACACCATGACTAATAATGCGGTGCTGGCTTTTGTATACTACTACACTTGCAGTCCATAGAGCCTCGATAGGGTAATAGGTTTCCCCTTCATGGGTCTTGGGTTCGTCCCATAGTACGCGGAATACGCGGCTCGGGTACCTGGGGTATGCAAGTTTGAAGCATTGACTTTTGCGGTATCCACGGAATAGGCGCAGGCGCTTGTATTCATCTTTACCATAGAACGCCCTGTCAAGGTCGTCGTTATCCATATACTTTGGTCGTTCTTTGATAAGTTCTTCCGGGGGTGGTTGCCTATATGCTAGGAGGTTCTTGATAATAAGTTTAGCCGCCTCCAACTCGCCGTCTCCTTGTTCTGCATAGTGGATTAGTGAGACTAGCCCAAGGTCTAGGCGGGGTGAGAAAAGTATCCATACCCGGTCATCATATGTTAGGTCGATGCCTTTGGTCACTGCTTCTTCTTCTAGAAGCTTGTTTAGCTCTCGCCGCGCTTCAGCTGATGCGCAGAACCAGTGTTTATCTTTAATTAGGTAACTGGCTATTGCTGGGTGGCACCTAGTGCGTGCATCACTGAATAGGGGGTCGGTATGGGTGCAGTATTTATCATTCAACAGCTTCCCATAGTCTTTTTCAATTTTAAAAAAGGGTGTAGGCTCTTCTAGGTGTAGTGTTTTCCAGTACCCCTTTTTGAACTTCCACCACCGGCGGGTAAGAATATCAATAGGGACATCTAGAACAGTAGCTACAGCTGAGATGCCTCCTTCTATAAAAATGTTCATAAGCCACTGTTCCCTGCCGATAAGCGATATTACCTTACGCTCATTCGGGACAGTAAACCACGGGTCATGGTCTAGTAGCTGGTAGACCAGGTTCGGTGCAACAATGTTACCTATCATGATTGGTTTACCCCTTCTTTAAAAGTATTTGGATAGGGTGGCAGAGAATAGCGCTGTCGCTAGGGCGGTTTCAATTACCATTGCCAGGAAACCTAGTGCAAATGATATTACAGTGGGGAATCCAGGGTTTACGCCGTGCGCCTCAAATGCAGGCGAAACGATAATACCCCAAAATATAATGCCTACAACTAGATTCAACCCACCCAATACCCAAGAGGCAGATATGGCAAAATCTTCATCACGGGTGATAAGACTAACTATGGTGGCTGAGATGATGATAAGTAGGGCGTTGATAGCACCAGGCAGTATGAAAGATACCCACATTGGGGCGGCCTTAAAAAACCCGGTCGGGTCAGTAAACATGTTCACAAATTCAACGTACATGCGTTTATGCTTTCTGTTTTAGGGTGTGTGCCCCTGGGCTTGGTTGCCCTTACTCAGGGGCACACTTGGTTATTGGGTGTTTGGGTGTTAGTCTACCGGCGGTTTCTGCTGGTAGAGTCCCATACAGCGGTGGAATCGCCTGTCGCTACCATTGTGTAGCTCAAATACGGGCTTGTTTCCCTTATGGTCTAGCTCGCCTTTCAGTGAGTCGTACAGTTCGTACCCGCCGGTAGAGTTTACGGTCATTGAACCGGTTAGGCTAATGTTGTTGGCGATAGTCAGGTCGCCGTTAATTTCAATGTCGCCGCTAATGGTTGCTTGTGCAATGCATTTAACATTGTCGTCAATGGTTACCTTACCGTCTACTGTCGCATAGTAGAGTGTCAGCTCTCCACTGCTTAGGGTGGGCTTGGTGCCGATAGTGACTTCACCCGTGATATTGGAGCCTGCAACCTTTGTTTTCCTATTGATTCGCACGTCACCTGAGATGATGGAGCGGGCTAGGATGGTAGTGTATTCGCAAATATAGGCGTTACCTGCTACTAGTGAACCATCACTGACTTTACCTTTTACGTGTGCGGTGTCTGCTACCCAGCTGTAAGGTTCGAGGTTGTCGTATTCTTTGACGTATCCGCCTTGTTCACCGGCGCGAACTTTCCAATCGTCTTTGCCGTATGGTTGCGTGAAGTCGTGGATAGCTTCTACGGGGTAGTATTTTTCCCCTTCGTAGGTTTCCGGCTTGTCCCATACTACCCTGTGTGTCCTTGCGGAGGTGCGAGGGTATGCTAGTAGGTACTTGTGTGCTTCGCGGTATTTACGTCCGAACCGTAGTGTCTTGCCTGTGTAGCGGCTAAACACGGTTCCGGGTAGAACTTGGTAGCTTTTGCTGATTCCTGGGTCTAGGTCGTAGCGGGGCGGCTTCTTGTAGTCGTAGTATTTATTGATGACTACCCCGGCAACTTCCAGGTATCGGTATGATTCGTTGATGCGGGCGTACTCTGCTAGGGATACCCACCCGAGGTCGGGGCGGGGCATCATTACGTCCGTATAGTCGAGGTCACGAAATGTCTCGTGCGCATATGTTTCCAAGGCTTCAACTACTGACTCAAGAGGCGGAAGGCACCTTACCCGTGCTTCCATAGGTAGGTAGCCGTCTACGAAGTTAGAGTGGTTCTTGATTCGGTTCCAACGTTTAGCTAGAACGTCTTCGGGTACTTCTAGGATTTCAGCTAGTGCCCTTGTTCCACCTTCAACCCATAGGTTCATGAGGCGCTGTTCTTGCCCAATGAGAGCTACCACTGTTTTTGGGTCTGGAACGTTTTCAGCTGTTACACTGCCTTGAGGCTCGGGGGTAAGGCACACGGGGACTAGCGGCTTCTTACTGGAGCCGGTGGCGGTTTTATGTTTGGTCATGGTTATAGGGTGTCACCTTTCTGTGGGCTTACGGCTGGCTTTTAGTTGTATCGTTCCTTGTACTTTGTAACAGCCCAGGGTACTAGGTTGGAAATTAGCATCATTGCGCCCCAGCCGAAGGTGCCGGAAATGATTAGGGGGTTCCCTTCAATGACTCCATGTGCAGTGAACGCGGGTGTAACAACGATACCCCAATAGACAGTGGCGACAGCCTGGATTGCCCCAATAATGATTGAGGTGCCGCCCTTGAATGTGGCTTCCCACACGGGACACCCTAGCCGCCACCACACTAGAGCCACAGGCACGGCTGTGATAACCCCCGGTATCACGAAGGCTAACCATAGGGGTGCGGCACTAAAGAACCCAGTCGGGTCAGCGAACATGTTTACAAAATCAACAAACATAGGCGGTCACCTTTTCATTCAGGATAGTATTCATTGTTTTATTGTATCAGTCCTGCGGTTTCTTTACCTAGTAGGGCTTGATTGCGTGCTGGTCATGTTTCAGGGTAAGCAAAAAGCGCCGCGAAACCCTGTAGTATTTTTGGGTTTCGCGGTGCTTCGTGCCCCTTATAGGGGTTATTGCTGTTCGTTGTGTAGTTCTGCCTGTCGTAGGCTTCCAGTATCCACAGGAACAGTGATACCGGACGAGGTGATGGGCGGCGGCTCTGTGGTGCGCATACGTTGCCATACGCTTAATGCTACACCTACGAGGACTAGCATGTTACCGATGATGTTGGTGTAGCTACCTACTAGGAGGTAGTAGCTGACCCAGCACGCTACATTGAGAACTGTTACGGTTTTGAGTGCTACGAAGTTTTCTAGTAGCGCCATAACGAGTCCGGTTAGCCCACCTAGTAGCGCTAGGGTGCCGGGTGACCATAAGCCCCACCCGAGGATGCCGTACTGGGTGACGGCGGCGGTACCGACTGCTACACTCATTGATGCACCACGGTAGATAGGTGATTGGACGAATGTTAGCCGGTTCTCGAATAATAGCATGATGTAGTATGCCAGGTTTACTAGGTTCATGGCTAGAACACCGGTTTGTCCTAGTAGGAATGATTGGGCGGCTGTTAGGGCACACATTCCTAGACTGATGTTTCTGACCCAGGTGCGGTTTGCGTACCCGATAAAGAACAGTCCGGCGCTCACACCTAGACCAAGTATCTGTACAGTGATGTTTGCTGGTGCTGTCAGCATATGTTCACCTGTGTCCTTTCTGTTTGTTTGGCGGGTACGTTTTCGTGTTGTGGGCAAAAAAGTACCCCCCCCCCGGCGAACAAAACATTACTGTTTATTGTCCGATAAGGGAGGGGTGCTTTAGTTTGTTATTTTAGTTACTTGAGAGTAATCTTAGCCTTTTTGGGGTGGCGCTCATCAACCTCTACCGATTCAATAATGAAGGTGTGACCTGCAAGACCTGACGCGATAGGCTTATCTGGGGTGAGAGTAATCAGTGGTTCATCTTGGCTGTACTTACTGGGCACACGTACAGCGATATTGTCACTAATGAAGACAATCTCTCGCTCGATGGGGTGCACTTCTGCAAGATGCTCAGCCGGGTTCTTGTCCTTGTAGTAGTAGAGCGGCGAATAGTCGTAGAGGAAGTCTTCAAATTCCCAAATGTCGCCCGTGCTGAAGTTCACGGTCACCTCAATGGGGTGTTCCGGGGTGAAAGAGGTTACCAGGTGTCGCTTCTCTTCGGCGTACCACTTGATAGCTTCCTTAGCCTTTCGGCTCTCGTCGTGGTTTCGCGGCTCGTGGGGGCGGTTATAGCCTTTAAGTACGACTGCTTCACCTTTCTTTGTCCAACCGTAGAGGGTGCTGTGGTCCCACCAACCCATAAGGCTGTTCTCCCACTTCTTCACGCCGTAGTCACGGTTAAGCAAGATGGTGAGTGAAGCCGCGCCGTAGGTTTCGGGGAAGTGAATATCTACGGGGTCTTCTACATAGAGGTAGCAGTCATCAAGGTAGACGGGGTCTTCATCCTTTAGGTAGGGGTGCTTCTTGAGGTCGGCGGGTGTCATGCGACGAACCTGTCCCGTGTCGATAATGCTCTGAATCTGGTACTTCCCATAGTTCCAGGTGATGTCCCGGATGATGCGTCCTGCGTCAGTGAAACCCATGATGTATCCTTTCCTTGGAGGGGTAATTGGGGGGGGGGTTAGTTTATGGCTTTGGTTGCTTCTTTGAGTTTGTCGCGTCCGTAGTTGTATAGGGTGATTGAGCGGTCGAGGAAGTTTTTAGCTTCCTGGAGTCGTTTCATTTGAATGTCGTAGGTGGTTAGCTCTTCGTGTCCTTCGTAGGGGATTGCTGTGAAGTCTTCGTTGAGGGTTTGTGCTACGTCGTTTGTGAAGGCGAACCTGTGGGTGTCGATGTCGTTAGAGAGCTTAATCAGGTCAGTGTATAGTGACTGGTTGGTTTTGGCTAGGGTGCCGTCATTGATTTTCGCTTCAATGTTGATGGTGTTGAAGTTCGCATATGCCTCTGTTACGGCTTCTATACGCTTCGTGTCAAGCTCTTCTTGCTTGAGGGCGACTAGGGTACGGTCTGCTTCAAGCTGTAGCTCATATAGGGCTTCAAGCTTTACACCAATACTTGCTAGTACTTCATCCATTTCAGGGGTGTGCATTGCGTATCTTTTCCTTTCCTATAGTAACTTGGGTGTCTTACAAGAACTTCTATAACTATTATGCCACACCTTATAGGTGAGCGCAAACCTAAAACCGTGATTTATACCACACCCCCATTTTGGCATGAAGGAAGCCCCTAACCGTAGAGCCTATTACTCTATAGGTTAGGGGCTTATCTGTATCGGCTCTACGCCGTTACATTCTAGAACTCACCATCATCTTCTGGGTCACCTAGATTCAGAGGCTCTAGAACAGGCTCAGCTTCCTTCTTAGTATCCTTAGCGGCGTTATTGATTCCGCTACCGATAGCTCGACCGGTTACAGTTGCCTGAATCAGGTCACGAACATCAAGTCCTAGACCGGCGGTAACCTTATCCATGCTGGTCATGATGTCGCCAACCATCTGCCCGGTGTTACCTTCACCGTACATGGTAATGCTATCAACGTTATTCAGCGGCTCAGATACGGCGCGTGCAACTTCAGGTAGGACATTGACAAGCATCTCGATAACAGCGGCATCCTTCATCTTGAGCATTGCTTCCGCCTTCTTGTCTAGACCGTCTGCTTCTGCTTCAAGCTTGAGGCGTACTGCTTCTGCTTCTGCTTCACCGCGTAGGCGGATTGCGTCTGCTTCTGCTTCTGCCGTCATCTTGAGAGCTTCCGCTTCCTGCTGGCGGCGGTATGCTTCCGCTTCAGCGGTCATCTTCAGCACTTCTGCTTCCTGCTGGCGGCGGTACGCCTCAGCTTCAGACTTCTTCATGCTCTCAAACAGTTCAGCCTGTGCGCGCTGTTCACGTGCTCGACGTTCAGTGTTCGCGGTTTCTTCAACCTCAGCAACTAGGGTCTGCTTGCGGACTTCAACTTCCTTAGCCTTGACCAGCGCTTCCTTTTCCTGTCGGACAATGTTAGCGTTAGCGCGGGCGGCTTCGGTTCGGCTTCGCTGGTTCTCGAACTCAGTCTCGAACGCGGCTTCAGCGATTGCTCGTTCCTTCTCAGCTTCAGCTTTGAGCTGGCTCTTAGAAATTTCGAGTTCGTTCTGCCTCTTAGCGATTTCCTTATCAGCGGCGACACGTGCGTCGTTTGCGAGCTTTTCAGAGCTTGCCTGCTGTTCCTCAATCTTCTGGGTTGCGATAGCCTTAGCGGTTGCCGCTTCCTGTCGAATCTTTTCGGTATTGTCAGCACCAAGGTTGTCGATAACACCCTTATCGTCACGGACGGTCTGGATGTTGAACGCTACGATTTCTAGACCCATTTCCTCTAGGTCGTTCGTCGCGTTTTCCTGAACCTTGTTAGCGAGCTGTTGCCTATCTTGGACGATAGCCTTCAGTTCCATTTCACCAATGATGGAGCGTAGGTGACCTTCAAGGGTTTCACGTACCGAGTCAGCGATTTCAATATCAGTCCTACCGAGGAAGTTACGGGCGGCAACCTCGAACAGTTCCTTACGGTCTAGACCGATACGTACCTTCACTTCAGCTTCAGCCTGCACGTTGATAAAGTCGTTAGTAGGGGTGCTACCGTTCGTCTTCACATCAATAGATACCATGCTTGCGGTCATGGAGTCTACACGCTCAATGAACGGGACACGCCAACCAGTCTTACCCTGTAGTACACGGATACCACGGCGACCTGAGATGACCTTCACCTCACCGGGGCTTGCCGATACGATACCTGCCATGAAGATTGCCACACCGATACCAATGATGATGAGTGCGGCTACGGCGATAATTAGTAGGTTCGCGATTTGCATTATGTAGTTATTCTTTCTGTCATGGGACAATATAGGTTCACGGGTTGCCGCACCCTGCGGGTTCGTGTCGTGAACCGTTAGAGTGCTTGACTTGAAGGGGTTCCCGTAAACCTTGATGTTTCCCAGTGTACACGTTGCGGTGTGCGTGTATCAAATCTGTGGGCGTGTCTCATGCCCCGGCAACAAAAATAAGGGGCACCTACCCGCTACTGTCAGCGAGTAGGTGCCCCTTATGTGGATGCATATTGTTCGGTTAGATGAAGAAATATTCTTCTACAACATGGTTAATGATTTTACCGTTCACACCTGCGTGCTGTTCGCGATTATCGCATACCTGCTGGTCGTAGTGAGTGAACCTATGGTACGGGCGGCTATTGTTCTTGCCTGTGGGTTTACCTTCATGCTTAGCCCACGCCTGTGTACCTTCGTACCGCCATTCAAAGCTCTCTGCGCGGTGGGTTGGCATCATCTTCATGCACGGCTTGTAGGTGCCGTCTTCGGTACAGAACGTATGCTGTAGTGTTTCGCCGTTAAACTCTTCTACATAGTTCTGCACCTGAATAGGGGTATCGTCATTATGCTCATTGACCCGGCACGTCTTAGGGGTAATATAGGTTACCCCGGCAATGACTCCAATGACGGCGACTAGGAAGCCGGACACTAGGAAGAAGACCTTAGCCCGCTCGATTAGATTTTCCATTTCAGCTTATTCTTACGCCTAGTAGGAGCCACGGGATGCCATATAGCGATAAGCGGGGTGCTTTGCGGCGGATTCAATACGCTTCGCCTCACGTTCTGCTTCCTTAGGTTCACGCTGTGCGCGGTGTTCAGGCATCTCTGCGTCTAGCCAGAAGCCGGAGCCGTAGTAGCCCCAATCTTCCTCAGCGTCCGTGCCTTCAATGCTGATAACGTCATTCTTCATGTAGATAAAGATTCGGAAACCGGTATGGTGGCGCTCGTCATAATCCTCAATCTCCTCGTACTTGACGTTCATGACGGCGGCATCTAGCGGCTTATTAACATAAGATGCTGAGATTTCAGCACTACCATTACCGCAGTCACAGCCATAGTTAGGGCGAATCTTGACGGTATACCCGTTATCAAGCTCGAGGTAACTTTCGGTAAGCTTGATAATGCGGCGACCGATGAGGGCGTTCTTGAGGAACTGGTAGAACTCGCCGGAGTCGAAATTGTCTTCACTGAGGCGGGGGTACTTGTTGGTTTCCGTGGTTTCCATAATGGCTGGTTTCCTTTCCGTTAATGGTTACGGTGTGCTACTTCATCTTACTGTCGATTTCGGTACCGATGACGTTCTTAATGATGTCTAGTACGGTGTGGGATTCTTGCCAGTCTACCCAGGTTAGTACGTCTAGGGTTGCGTAGGTGGGCAGGGTTTCGAGAAGTCCTGCAAGGTGGCTAGTAGCTTCCTTGATTTCGTTGTAGCGTTCCTTCAACTCGTCGCCGGTGAGCCATTCCTGCTGGGTTACGGGCGGCACGTTTTCTACGGGCGGGTTGGTGAGCTTGTACAGCTTTTCCAGCTCATCATCTTCGATAATGAACTCGCCCTCACCATGTTCTAGCTCACAGTTAGCGAGCGCCTTTTTAATATAAACGATTAGGGTGTTGATATTGATGTTCGCTACAGCTTCAGCTACACCCTGCCCCTTATGTTCGTAGTGGGCTAGTTCAGAGTATGCGTAGTCATGTACGGGTTCAATGAAGAAGCTGGTGCGTACAAAGTCTGGGATGTTGTGCGGGTTGCCGTACTTGTTGTGCTTGTGTGCTAGGGCGTAGTATGCGAGCACGTGTAGCTTAGCGTTGAGGGGGTTGTTTTCCACCTTGTAGTAGGTGTTGGTTACGAACGTGTAGTCGCCGTGTGTGTACCCGTCGATATGGTATTCGGCTCCCTCCCAGCCGATAATATCCTCATTGGGGACATAGTATCCGCCGTTGTTGCGGTCAATATGCAGGGTTGCACCTAGTACGTTGTACCAGTGGGCACCGGTTGCCTTGTCGTGGTGGTAGCTTACGAGGGCGTTTACGTAGCGCTCTAGAGCGTCTTCTCGTTCCATGTTAGAGCCTTTCTATGGGGTGTTAGTCATGACGGTTAGGGTGGGGTACCACGTTCTACCTAACCCCCAACCATATAGATACGGGGGTTAGGAGTTAGGTAGGTGCGCTTTAGAATCGAAGAATGTTGCGGTCAATAACAGAGTTGATAGTTACTGATACCCAGCCGTCTTCTTCTACAGTGAAGCTGAGGTCGGTACCGAGGTATTCGCCTTCCTTGAGTGCTTCGTGACCGTCCAGCTGTCGAGTATCGACACTTTCAATGTAGGCGGTAACGTCCTGGGTGAGCTCTAGTGGGTCTTCAGGGTCGATAACACCTACGGGGTAGCCGTCTTCGTCGCAGAAGTCCACCATAGGAAGACCATCGTCTTCGTTATCTTCGGTCACGGCATCAATGTAAATCACATCCTTGTCCATTGCGCGCTCTGTAAGTTCTTCAACGGGAATGTTATTGACGTGCTTAAAGCTGAGCGAGAAGGTAATAGGTTCGATAGCACGCTTTTCAATCGGGGGCAGTTCAGTCATGGGTGATTCCTTTCAGTTGATGGGCGGGCAACCCCCGCCCACCTCATTTGGGGGCGGGGGTAAAGGGGGGGGGTACGGACTAGAAGTTCAGTTCCGGGGTGATAAAGTCAATGCGGGTATCTTGGGTGGTGAAGGTAGAGTCAATATGCACGTAGTAGCGGTCACGTTCATCAATAATGACGTAAGGCTGGGTGCCCGCAGGCTGGTCACCAATAATGGTTACTTTGCTACGCGGAACGGTCACATTACGCAATTCCTGAGTTTCAGGATTAACCATAGTCATAGTGGCGGTCATCTCATAATTGGTTTCCAGAGAGGCGTTATGAACGTCCCTATCGGTGCGAGTTTCGGGGGACATCTTACCGGTAGTGTACTTGCGGGTGTGCAGGCGGGCGTAGAGCAGGTCATAAACAGTGTTGCTCATTGGTGGGCTTATCCTTTCGGTCTTTGCAACAAGGGGTAGATAATGGACTTGTTGCTAGGGTTTATCCCATCGCTACATTTCTATTATGACACACCCATAACCCCTATGCAAGCTAGAATCATATGAAATAGCTCACATAGGGGTTATAAGGGGTAACAGCTACAAGGGGGCTAATTATGTATTGAGATTTATTGCCCAGCGCAATATACTACAACCCACCTTCCTGCCTTCTACCTTTGGGTAGCAGAGATGCCAAAGGTAACGTACATACTTCCGGTATCCGATACGTAAATATCACGAATCTTGAAAGTTGGACTGAACCACCGACCCCACTTGAACTTCTTACTCACTAGTACATTAGGGTTCTTCATGGCTTCCAGGGGGGCATCAAGAATCTTCCTATTACGCATTAGAAGAGCGACTGTGTTCTTAGAGCCGTCTACAGCACCAAACCTTACACGAGCAAAAATACAGGTGTTGAAATTACTTAGTGTGGCGTGGGCGCTTGGTTCTTCCAGCAGGGCAAGCCCCTTCATAATATCGCGGGGCATGGCAAATGGCTTGTTGCCCCGATAGACAATATCCTCACTAATGCAATCTTTCAGCTCACTATCGCGTTTACTGCCGAGGTGTACATCATCTACACAGATAAGATTTACAACACTCATGGTCTTACATTTCCTTCCTTGTTTGGCTTATAGGTGCATTATACATCTATAGGGGTTAGCTTGGGCTGATTACTTAGGGGTTGTTGGGGTAGGCTTAGTAATCGTAATAGTCTTGCGGGTCACCATAGGGGCTACCATTAGCGTCTCCGTAGTCGTCGTAATCATTGGGAACATAGTCGTCATTTTCGTCATCATAATAATTGTCGCAGTCATCATCATCGCCATTCTCTGAGAATATGGCTAGACCAAAGAAATCATCATTGCCCCCATACCATGAATTATCGTTGTAGTAATCGTCGTAGCTGTATTCCCATTCTCCATCTTCAGCGGTTAGCTGTTCTTCCTTCTTCCAGAGAGAGGTGAACCAGCCGGTGATACTGTCTTTGATGGTGTCGATAATCTGTGCCATAGTTAGTGAACTTTCGTTAGAGGGTGTCTTGTTGCTGGCAGGCGTGTAGGTTGTACGCCTACACACTTTAGGGTAGCCCTGTGCGGGGCGCTTGACTCTACGCCCCGCACAGGGCTACTTTATTACAGCTTGCGAATTGCTAGAAGTAACCCACCATACTTGGTGACATGGGTGCATTCAATAATGCCTTCTCCACCATTCTTTAGCGTAACTTTTTCCCCTAGTAGCCTATTGGGGTCAAGCATTGCGCCTGCGTCAAAGGTGCCCAGATTGTGCGTGTCGTCATACAAGGGCACCTTTCCACGGTTCACTAGACCGAATAGCACACCTGCGAAAGTGTAGCTACACCCGTGGGTGACTGAGTGTGCGCTGGTTCGCTCCAACTTTTCAACAGCTGATAGGACATCTTCTAGGGTGTATTCATCATTGATTGGCTTACGCATTGCTTGTAGTAGCTCTCCAACCTCGCCGCTGAAGATGAAGGAATCTGAGGGTACGGTTTTCATTGGTGTTTCCTTTCTATCGAAGGATTAGTTCGTATGCGACGTATAGGGCACCTTGTTCTGTTGCGTGTACGCCGATAATCTTAGACATACCCACGCCTTCACGCTTAAACTTCTTGCCAGCTAGGATAGTGGGGTCTTTGAGAGCATCCAAGGGTGCGTTTAGTAGCTTACGCCCGTGGTCAATAAGTGGTACGGTCTTCAATTCGGCATTTACCACACCGAAGCCTGCAACCCTGAATGAGGGCGCTGATGGTTCGTTCCAGTAATCGACGTATGCATTATCTTCTCCAATGGCGGCAAGCCCGCGCAGGGTGTCCTTGACAGTGCAGTATTCTTCGCCGTTCTTGCGGATAATGTTGTCGCTTAGGTATGCCCTGAGTACGCCTTTCGACTTTAGGGCTAGGTTCAGTTCCCTAATGGGAATGAGGGGTGCACTCATGGTTTACGTTCCTTTACTCTTAGAGGGGGAGGGGTTTGTTCTGTAGTGGTACCCCTGGGGTGTTGGTGGCGTACCCCTAGCGCCTTTCTGATTAGCTCTAGGGGCACGCCTGCGGGGGTTATGCCATGTAGAAAGTGTCGCTCACGTTATGCTTGATAACCTGCCCGTCTTTGTCCTTGAAGCGTTCACGTCCATCACAGACTGCGGTGTCGCTTTCTTGGTGGAGGTAGTAAGAGTAACCGGTGCTTGACTTTTCAGGGTCACCGCTCCAGTTCGTCCAACCTTCCTCGGGGTCTGTGTACTTGTCTGCGTATCGCCACTGGTAGCTACCGCTGTGCCATTCTGAGCCGTCGTAGGGGCATGAGCCCATAGACCCGTCAGCGTTCAGGCACGGGCGCATTTCGTGGACGCTTTCGTAGTATCCGGGGCTGTAGTTTCGGATTTCTACACGGACTTCCTGGCTGGTTTCGTTCCTGACACATGTATTGGGCTTTTCGTTGGCACTGATAATGCCAAATACGCCTAGTCCGACCACCATTGTGGTTACCGCTTTACCGATTATGCTACCAATGGTTTCTTCTTCGTCGCTCATTAGCTTTCCTTTTCCTAGCAGGTCTATTGATGCCGTTTAGCCCTGAAGTTCATAGAGGCAATTAACTACCGACTCGAAGGCGCGGATACTTGCAGGCGACCAGTCTGTGTAGTCTTCACCGTAGGTTTCACCGTCTACTACGAGGTGATTGGATTCATAGATGCACACCTCAATGTCCTGTTCATTGTCACCGAACACGAAGTGGATAATTCCAATCTGTCCACCGGCGGGTTCGCCAAGGTTACAGGAGGTGTATTCCAGGGTGTCTTCGTTGGCTTCGATGTGGTTGAAAATATCTTCAACGGTGTAGGTGCCGGGGAGGTAGATGTGTCGTTCGCGGCTGAAGAACTCGGTCATGGTGTCTTTCCTTTACGGTAGTGGGTCTATTGGTGGTGATTATCGTTCTAGTTCCTTGAGGCAATTAACTACCGACTCAAAGGTATCGAAGCTTGCATCTGACCATTCAAGGTAATCTTCATGAATGGCATCACCGTCTACTGCGAGGCGGTTCTTAGAGTCCTTGTCCTCATAGATGTACACTTCAATCTGCTGTTCTTGGTCGCCAAACTCAAGGTTGATAATACCAATCTGGTTACCCATAGGCTCACCAATCCAGCCGTGGGTGTACTCTCGGGTGCACTCTTGAACGTTTCCGCTCTTCATGGTGTGCTCAATATGTGCGAAAATATCCTCAACGGTGTAGGTATTGGGGATGAAGACATGGCGCTCACGGCTAAACTCTTCGTTCATGAGGTCCCAGGACATAGTATCTGTTCCTTTCAGTGAATAGTGGATAGTGAGTGGGTATCGGGGTGGTTTCCCGCTTACTTAATATACTTCCATTATGGCACACTCTGGCATGAGATGCAACCTAAAACACTGTGATTTATACAATATGCCCCAAACATTAGACCCCCTAAAGTTTGTCCTTTAGGGGGTCTAATATTCAATGCACTAAGTGCTAATCTTCAAATTCTTCAACGTCTTCTAGGGGCTTCCTGTAGTAAACGCCTAGAACCCTATTGGTTGCCGCGTATTCCAGTAGCTCATCATTGGGATTTCGTGTACTCCAGCGGGTAGCCCTGAGATAATACGATTTACGCCAATGCCTAGTAAACTTGCCCTGTCCGGGATTTACCCACGCAAGGTTACTATGGTGCTTTTCACTGTCCCTTATATGTTTCTGAAGGTCATCTGAGGCACCTTGTGACTTGTGCGATAGTTCGGTAATGTCACAGCTATCGGGGGTAATCTTCCACCCCTTATCCCTGTAACCGGTCGTAAATGCGTTGGGTGAGCCGTTGCTGTTCACTGGTTCTTCCAGTATGACATTCTCAATACTAAGTGGGGCTGATTCTACTACTAGTGCGATTGCGCCATGAATCATGGAACGGTCTTTCACAGAGATATTGCCTGCAAGATACACAGAGCCGCTAACGGTACTATCTTCAATGCGTACACCATTGGCTACATGGGCGTTATCCATAATGACAGAACGCTTTATGATTGTTTCCCGAATTGGTGACTCATTTTCGGGTACGTCGCCCCTCAGCTTAGCTATCATGGAGTTAGTTATGTAGGTTGCATTGCCGGTCACGGTTGCAGTGTTAATAATCTTTGAATCTTCCACAAATGCGCCATGCAGTACACGCGCATAGTCCGATACATAGGATAGCCCAGTAACCACTGAGGGGAACTGCACGGTTGCTTGACCACTAACCTGCGCGTCACCTGACACTTCACCGGACACTAGCGCCATGTCACCAACCCAGCATGTCCCCTCATGACTTAGACAATCTTCACGGGATACGTACCCACCCAGGTCGCCCGCTTCCACAGAGGGTAGATTAAGGGGACGGTCAATATGACGTAGTGCCTTAATGCGATAGTAGCGGGTCGTACCAATATCTTTATAGTCACCATGCAGGATTTCATACTTACGGTCACTATCGGCACTGTATGCTTCCTTATGATTAAGCTTATCCTTGAGTGATTCTAGGGTCTTTTTCAGCATGGGCTATGACTTCCTTTCTATCTAGCCTTTAGGGGATGCTTGCGTGGTCATTGCGGCACATATTACACCTTATGTCACGTGTCAATTATAGCAAACATATATGTATTTTGACGCGCCGCCTGTCGCCCCGCAGGGGGCTTTTGTTTACCTGGGGGTAAAGTTATACTATCAACTAGTTTTAGGGCGCGAAATACCCCCTAGAGGGCTTCCAGAGGGTATCTAAGGGGATATGAGGAAGACCCGCTAGTTACCTTTAGGGGTATCTAGCGGGTCTTATGTGTCTAGCCTTAGTGCTCTTCGTACTCGCCTTCAATGTCCATGATTTCGTAGGAAGAGGAGGGGGACTCTTCAAGCTCAATGTCACCGAACAGGTATTCAGTCCACTCGGATACCATGTGTTCAATCTGTGCGTCTACCTTATCCTGCACTTCCTTGAGGTCAGCACCGGCGGGAATTTCATGAGTGTACTCGAAGTAGAGCTTTCCTTCCTTGATAGCTTCACTGAAAGCTTCAAGCTCTTCACCTGCAAGGTAGTAGATAGCCTCATCAAAACCGATAATGATACCGTCTTCGAGTTCCCATTCGACAGTTACATAGTTGCCAATGTGGGTAAACTCTTCGGTGTATACATCATCTTCAAGCTCGGTACGGTTCAGGGTTTCAAAGCGTGCCACGAGCGGGGTTGCATGACCCTCGTTCTGAATGGTCGCAAAAGCATTGCGGAGGTTAGCGATAGATGCGGTCATGATGGTTACCCTTTCGGTAGGTAGATAGATAGTGGAACTGGTATTAGGGGTAGCACCCCTTTGCTTTATATAACTATTATGACACACTCTAAAACCTTACGCAAGCCAAAATCATATGAAATAGCTCACATAAGGGTTGGGCGGTATAGTGCTCTACCTATTAAATTCAGCAATGCCCTGCAAGCATGACCAAAGCTCAGCGTGATTCCGCTTGGACTCTTCTAAGTAGTCATTGACTTCACGCTTAATATACTCACGTGTATATTCCTCGAGCTTCTGGATACGGAAGATATTACCGACCTCATGCAATAACCTGTCAGTTTCAACACACAGGTTTGCAAGAGTGAAGCTAGACCTCATCAAGCTCTGCTCGTAACCGCCGAGCATATTGCGCATACTATGCAATGAATTATGCTGTCCCGTTACTAGTGCATGGTAATCTTCCACTAGTTCCAGGTCAGGGCTAGGCAAGATAGTGTACTCTGCTACGGTATCTACGGTTCCGTCTGCCCAGCCTAGCTGTAGGTCGGTCTTGTAGTGGAACTCAAGGTCACAGTCAGGCTGACAGAATGAGGGGTTACTGTCGTCATGGGTTGCTACTACGGCTAGGGTACTTTCGTCGCCTGTGTCGAGGTTCTTCAAGGTAGCGTTTTTGGTGTTGCCGCCGGTCACCTGGAAGTATTGCCAGCCGTGGCGGGTTGTAATCTGTAGAATGTCACCTACGGTAACACCCATGTCGTAGATTCCTGTGATTCCGTCCTGTAGATAGATGAACTCACAGCCCGACTCAACTTTACTTGCCCGCACTTTGCCCATGTAGGCGTTTACTTGCTCCTCATCCTGTCGTGCATGGTCATTGATAATGTCTACCGCCCACCCGGTTTCCTTGCGGTAGTTTTCGACATGCTCATTGCTTTCTTTCTGGAAGCAACGGATAATGTCGGTCACATCCTGTTCGCTGGCTACAGTGTGCGGGTTGTTGCACCACTGATTCAGGGGCGGTACCGGCTTGTCATGCCGGGTTGCACGCCTAATATCAGCTAGTAGGTTATGCGCCTTATAGAGGTTGGCATAGTATCGGTCAATGTTCCGTTTGGCGGCTTCTTCCTTGGTGAAGTGGTTGATGATGTTCACCGGCTCTGCCTTTGAACCTTTAGGGTTACGCTTTGACCACTTATCGCTCTGGTAGAGAGTGTGGGTATAGGGGTACCCTTCCTCTGTGGTTCCGGGGTTGTACTCTAGGGCGTATCGCCTATCCCAGTAGGGGCTATCTTTCATCATTGCGATATTGCCGCCACCGTTGGTACCTGCAATGGTGTGCATACCGTATTCGCCGGTCACAGCATGGCTAGTGATAATGATGTCGCCGGGGTTGAAGCTAATGTTAGTCATAGGTTAAATTCCTTCTCTTAGTAGGGTTAGGGGGGGTACCCCCTCTAGGGGTGGAAGATTTCAGTGGTTTTGTGTAATCTTCGTTCCCTTAGAGGGGGTTACTGTGTGGCGTTAGCTACGTACATAGAACACGGAGTATGTGTTGTGGGCTACGATTTCGCCGTCACGCGCTTTATGGTTCTCGCGACCGTCACAAATCATGTCGTCACTCTCAACGTCTAGCTTATATGCTTGGTCAAGGTTATCAACCCGCTTAGCGTCACCAACCCAGTGAGTCCACCCCTCATCAGGGTTATCATACTTACCTGCTTCACGCCAATCAAGGCCGCCGTCTTCCCAGTGCGGGTCTTGACGACTGCATACGCCTTTACCGTCTGGGCAGGTGTAGTACTCGGTACTGTACCATGTGTAGCTAGATGAGACGTTACGAACCTCAACATTGACTCGCGTCTCATTGATGTTCACTTCACACAGGTTAGGGGCATCGCACCCGGTTAGTAGTACTATGGGTAGTGCTACTAGGGCGGCTAGTTTCTTACGCATATGTTGCGACTCCAATTCCTTCCAATAGGGGTAGGCTTAGGTGACTAGTCCCAGCTGTCAATGTCTTTAAACATTTTCCGCTGACTAATAAATTCCCTGGCAATAATCCAGATACCACCCGCAATGTTAGATGCTAGTATACACATGGAGGGGTGCCCCGTGAGTAGCATACCTATGAACAAGCCAAATGTAACAAAGTTCGCAAAAAGACCAAATAAAGCAAGTGCTTGATTTGCTAACCAATTACAGTCCATTTCATCATCTATCATGAGGCAAACCTTGGAATCATTATTGAAGTAACCTGTCACATAACCCAACATGGCTACTCCTGGGAACCAGAAAAAATAGAGTACGGGTGCAATAAGTGCAAGCGCGAACAATTCATGAAATGAATAGTTGCCGTCACCCCCATACGTGGTCACCTCTTTGGGGCGTTCCCACCTTTTCGCTCCAGGGTTATGCAGTAGGGCCGTGTACTGGTTTACGGGCTGGTCTTTATTCTGTTGAATAATGATGTTTTCTAGGTGCTCTTGTGGGGTGAGTTTCCGGGTCATGGGGTGGTTCCTTTAGTGGCGTGCTAGTAGTTCCTTGAGGTATTCCTCATTGTCGAGGTTTTCCAGGTCTTTGTTGCTGTCCTGAATTTCGTTATATGCCTTGAGGGTTTCACGGTTGAGGTTCAGGTCGGCGGTGTCTACGTCGGGTAGTGCCTTGATGCGCTGTACGTCCTTGATGAGGGTTTTGGTTGCGGCGCTTAGGCGCTTGTTGCGTAGCGCTTCGTTGAGTTTGGTGACTGCTTCTCGACCGGCTCGAACCATTTCGGTTAGCTGTTCAAGGTTCTTCTCCTGTGCGGGGATTACCTTCTTATCTAGCATCTTTGCGGTGCTGATAAGCTCGTCCTTGTGGGCGCTGTTAGCATTGTAGCGCTGAATGTTACGTAGGGCTTCAGTAATGTCTACTAGGTCTTTGCGGCTTGCGGCTAGGGTTGCTTCGGCTTGGTAGCGTAGGGCGATGTTGATGCCGTTGGCTTTGTTGATTTTTTCGAGGTGTCGGTTTATCTTTCGGTCACTGAGCATGAGGGTTGTTCCTTTCGATTCTGGCTTTTGGGTGGTGATAGGTTCGGGGCGGACGGTGGTTTCGCCTAGCTTTTCAATGTCTAGGGCGTGTCCCGCTAGGGTCTTGTAGTATTTGGTGCGTCCTGTCCTACGCCAGCTAGAGGCGGCTTTACCGTCGCGGGCAATGTCTTTAATGGTTGCGGTCATGATGCCTTGCACCATGTGGGGCATACGGGGGTTATTGGAACGCATAATGATAGCATCAGCGCGCTTATCCATGCAGGCTAGTAGCCAGCCTACCTCGGGGGTAATGATACGGTTTAGATTGCGTCCACTGAGTATGGGTCGCCCGTATTCTTTGCTGTTGATTTTGGTAATAAGCTCTTGTGCTTTGTCGGTCATTTGCTGTTCCTTTTCTGCTCTTACGGTAAATAGGGTGCGTATTGGTTGTATCACTCTTCGGCGCGGTTTTTTCGCCTGTCTGTGGTGATGTTATATGGGTGTGGGTTTGCCCCGCGTAAACCTTGTGGGGGTTCATGCGGGGCGGGCGACTAATTGGGGTTAGTCTTCCTTGGTTGCGCCGTCAATGAAGATAATGCCTTTATCAATGTTTTCAATGGTTGCGGTCATGCCGTTCTTAGCAATGAATCGCAGGGTTTCGTATTTGGGGTTATCCTCACCTACCACGCTTACGCCGATAATGGAGCGGGTCACGCCTTCGTATGCAATGTGGCTATCGTCGGTGTCCGTGTGGAAAGTGAAGTCAAACCAGGCGGCATCTTCGTACTCTTCACCAATCGAAATGTCTACCTTGGTAGCGGTATTCTCAAGGATTTCCCAGAGCTCTTCGTTTTCGGTGTCGTCGGTTACATACTTATGGTTTTCGACCAGGAGAGAGGCGATTTCGGTGTTGATACCCATGTAACCGTCGAGAATGAGCTTTGCCATGATGAGCAACCTTTCGGTAGGTAGATAGTGAACTTATCGCTAGGGGCTTTCCCCCTTGCTTATATAACTATTATGGCACAATCATAACCCCTGCGCAAGTTAAAAATCTGTGAATTAGCCCACATAGGGGTTGTATGCATATTTAGGGGGTGCCACCACAAACGTCAGAGTGTTCGGGGAAATTACTAATCCAAACCCGAATCAACCCATCGAAGCAAAACTCTGGCTCTTCTACTTCGCCCAAAAGGTCAAGGGCACCCGTAACACGGTAGATAGCATACTCAAGCTCACCAGGTTCACTGCTCCGACTAGTCAGGCGAGCGCGAATACTTTCATCATCCACCGTCAGGCGCGCCCCATTCTTGCCACAAAAGTAGAACTCCATAGGCTCCCCCTCAAACAGATACCTAGATGTAACCTCGAGGTATGCGACTTCCTTAGTTAAAACTTCTATAATGTCGCTCATGCCAACACCCTTAACCGGGTCGATAACGAGCTTAAAAGGTAGCGGGTCATCAATATACAGAGCTGTCATGTGTAAATTTTTTCCTTCCAATAGTGAATCTTCAATATACCCAGCCGGGCACCCTATATAGGGGTGTACCCCTTAGTGCTCGCAATGGTATTCTGCAAGCACTAAGGGGTATTTGGGTTTTTAGCGGTATTCTACCCGCTCATCGTTCCAGTATAGAGCACCGGCACAGAAGATGACACTCTGTGGTTCTTTGTCAATGTCTCGCACCCAGACACTTCCTGACACGTTGCGGTTTGCCATGTACCCGATAAGCTTAGGGTCTTCACTGGGCACTGCAATTTCGCCGGTAATCCATTCATGCCTACCCTCAGTGTCGAGGCGTAGGTGCCACCTGTCTTCCTTGAGTAGGATTCCGTCGTAGCGATTCTTGTCTTCGTTCCGGCGAACAATGAAGCGCGCAATATAGGTGTTCTTGAACACCTGGGCGATTTCGTCGAACGTCACCCCTTCGATAGGGTCGGGGGGTAAATTGGAAGTAGATACCGTTTGCCTCGTACTTTTCCATATAGTACTCTTCGGTGTAGTTGAGGTTGTTCTTCATGGTGTTATTCCTTTCGGTAGTTGCCCTATACCCCCTAGCTGTGTTTGGTAGCTAGGGGGCGGAGGGGGTAGGTTGGTGGTTTACTTGATATACTTGTCCATTACCTTCTTTGCATCGTTGTAGTTCTTCAGTTCGTCAGCTACAGCCTTCTGCCAGTACTGGATGTTGATGTCACGCGGGATAGTGTCATTATCCTTAACGCCTTCTTCAGCTTGCCACATGCGGGTCTGTTCCAGGTATGAGATGCAGTCGATTTCGTTGTAGTGGAACTCCATATATGCCTTATCATGGAGGGTCGCCGCGTCTTCGTGGCTCATGGTGTGCAGGTTTTCGTGGCTGTACTTGAAGATTACCTCCATGTTTGCGCGGGCGGCTTCACGAATGACCTGGCACGCCTTACGGATAGCACCGTAGGTGGTGAGGGTTTCGAGCTTGATGTCCTGTATGGTCTGCATGATGGGCAACCTTTCGGTAGATAGTGAACTACTTGAGGGGATAACCCCTCGGTACACTTCTATTATGGCACACTCTTAACCCCTATGCAAGCCAAATTTATATGAATTAGGTCACATAGGGGTTATGTAGGTGTGGGTGTGCAGTTATTCAAGTTCTACCCGGTCTATTTCTTCACCGTCCGAACGTTTACCCCTGAATAGCTCATAACAGGCGAAAGGTGCGCAACCCACGATAGCAATAAGAGCCGCAACACCAAATTTTCCAGTCAAAACATAGGCACACAGGGCAACAATGAAAGGCAACAGGAACAAGAAAGTGGACAGTAGTACCGACCACCCCTTACGCGAACGCTTCCTATCCTTACCTGGCTTGTCATTACCACCCTCCGGTTCCTTCTTAGCCTTTACAGTCTTCTTCTTATCCCCAGTGGTGAGCACTGAGTCAATACCGGGGTATTCACCGTACCCTTGGAGGACGGCTAGAAGTTCGGCGGGTGTAGGCAACGTGTCTTCTTTGCCCGTGCGTGGTAGGACGTTGAACTCTAGGATTTCTTCATAGACCCGGTATGCGTCACGAAACAAGTTAGTGTACTTGATGCCGAGGTTGTAATCTGTCTGCTTGATAAGGCACCCCTGCACGTAACCTAGCCTTGGGGCGTTCTTGGTTCGCTTGGCGTTCTGCTGGTAGGCAACAATCTTATACTGCTTACCGCTTGCAAGGACACTATTCCATAGGAAGCTGTACCGCTCGTTAGTACCTTTGATGGTCAGATACACGCCGTAGGGGTCGTCGGTTCCATATTCTACTACCTTGTCGGTGGTGAGTAGTTTCTGAAACGCTACGGTGTGTAGTACGTCTTCCGTATAGGGGCTGAGGTGGTCACAGATAGGGGACACTGCTTTATCGTTAAGTTCGCCGGGGTAGGGTGCGCGGTGTGTCCAGTCTGAGGTGAGAATCTGGGTGTAGAGTGCTTCAAGGATGGTGTACTCGTTTTGGGTTACCCCGAAGAATTGGGCGAGTCCATTGTCAGTCATGGTTATACCTCGATACCCTTCTCTCGAATCTTCTTAATGTCTAGTTCTAGCCCCAGTTCGTCCATCATGGTTTCACTGTCAGATGCAGGCTCTAGGGGCATGTTCTTCAGGATTTCGCTAATGGTTTCATCCTGAATGTTAGTGAATCCGTCGTCTTGGTTGCTGAAGTTGTTGACGATTGCCTGGTTCTGCTTCTCTACCTGCGCGATTTCCTTTGCGAGGGCGTAGATATGTAGCTGGTCTTCGATAGTGTCTAGGCGCGCACGGGTGATGTTGAACGACTCGGTAAGGTCGTTGATGGTTCGCTCCGTGTTCTTGTAGGACGTTTTGCGGGCGTTAATTTCTCGCATGACACGCATCAGCTCCGGGTCATTGGCGGGCTTCTCGCTTGAGTTAATGACGTTCGCGCGGTTGATAATGTCAGCCCTGCGTGCTTCATTTGCGGCGCGGCACTCATTGAGTGATAGGGTGAGCTGTTCTAGGCGTGCTTTGTTTGCCTTATGTTCCGCTACGAGGTTGTTGTAGTTGTTGCTTACCTTGGTTTTGCGGTTGAAGATGGGCAAGGGTCGTCCTTTCAGAATAAATTTTGCTTGGTCTACGGTGATGTTTCCGTTCAGTGCGGCGTATGTGTTGATGATGAATCCGTCGAGCCCTGCAAGCTTAACATGTGGGATAGGGGTTCCGCCGGTTCGGGCGCGGTGGATTGCTTCGTTTGCTTTATTGAAAGCGTCTACGTATTCGGGTACACCACTGTTAAGGATTGTTTCACGGGCGGTTTCCGCTACGATTGCCGCCGCCGCTAGGGTTTCCTTGTTTGCGGGCGTGTAGTAGTTGTGTGCGATAGTGGCTGTGTCCATGTTTGAGCCTTTCTTGATGGTTGCTTGGGTGGATTGTCGTACTGTTATTATACCCCCTCCAGGTGATTCTAGAGGGGGTATTTAGTGTTTCAGGTTGTGATTTATTTAATAACGGGTACGCTCATGGTTGATGTCTACGGCGTAGTGGGTGGTGGTGATTGCGGCGACCTGTTCGGGGGTTCCGTAGAGGGCGTAGTCGATAATGTAGGGCTTATCCATCTCAGGGGCGGGTTCCTTGAACGCGAATCGGCTAGAGTCGGTGCCGCCACTGCAACCGTAGATATGCTGGGACTTAATCTTATTGCCTTCAATATACCATGCGTAAGCATTGAGGGTGACGCGCCCGCCATAAGTGGAATGGTCTTTGCCGTACACGAGGTCAAGCTTGAATACTTCCTTGAGGCCTTCGGTACCCATGATTAGTCTCCTTATGGTAGGGGTGGTTGGTGGGTGTGTTATTCACACCTGATTACATTTTTATTATGACACACCGACCAAGGGTGCGCAAGTCAGAATTATGTGAAATAGACCACAAGCACAAAAATTCCCCAGATAGCCCGTAAATCATCAAGCTATCTAGGGAATTTTGATTTATCGTGATGCCTAATCTAGGACACTAGCTGGGAGGTGAATAGTTGCACCGTAAGGCTCTTTATAGTCAATACCAACTTCCAAGGCAACCCAAGGGGTATCCAACGGATACTCTAGGTCTTCGTACTTAATCTTCGTCTTCTCAGGAAGCTCAAGAAGACCATACTCGCCGCGCGGTAGGTACACGCCCACAACACTCTTAGCCTTACCGCCTGCATCAGGTGCGGGGCGGGGCTGAATCCAGTCTGCATACTTGCTACCGTCTTCATTGAACGGGATAAGCGGTAGAATAATCGACCTAGAGCGGTACTGTAGCTTTTCCTTGAAGTTCTCAGGAAGACCCATAGATGAGGTGCTCCACATTTCAGAATAATCTTTGAGGTAGGTTGCCCTATTGTACCAAGCTTCTACAGCGCTGAAGGACACAAGGGTTACAGCCATGAAAACACAGAGTCCAGTAAGTAGGAGCGGCAAAATTGCGCTACCGTAACGTTGTTCCGCGAAGGCATCTACGGTAAGCGTTAGGGCTCCACCACCAAAAAGTCCAGCGATAAGGAGTACTACCGCGGAGCCACTAAGTGCTTTAGGGCTTAGCCTGTGCGATAGCCTATCCTTGGGCTTACCTAGTATATAGGGGCGAATATCATCCTGGTAGGTTAGGGTCTTATCCTGTAGGGTTACATTGTCCTTGGAGGGTTCTTTACCCTTTGCCTTTTCGCCAAAGGCGGCGCTGTAGTGCTTGTGGTAGTTTGTGGGTAGGTGTAGGTGCCAGTGAACGTCACGGGTGTCGTATCGCCATTCTGAGGCGTATCCTACTAGTTCCGGTTCACTACCTTCGAGTAAGTCAAAGGTGGCTTCGTAGATGTCGGCAGGGTGAATGACTAGGGTTCCTTCACCGTACTTGTCGTTCTGTACGTCTAGAACTACGTTGCCGTCTTGGCTGGTAATCCAGGGGGCTAGTGGGTTCCCGTCGGTGGGTTGTGTTGCCTTTACCTTGAAGGTAATCTTTTCCTGCGTTCCAAATAGGGCGGTATAGAGGTTCTTCGGGTACAGGTAGGGGGATGCCTCCCATTGGCAAACGTTAAGCTCTTTACTCATTTTAAAATTGAGAGTAAGACCTGTGAGGGCTACGGCACCTGAGATGATGCTGATAGCGTTTAGCGCCGTCATTACGTAGAAGTTGGTGGCTGTCAGTTCGGGGTTTAGTGCCCTGTAGGTGATAACCCCTGCAAGTGAAGCGACGAAGACGATACCGGTAATGATGGTTACGACGTTTTCACGGTTTCGCCTGTTGGTCACCGGGTCGAGTGGTGGGGTGGTGACCTTTTCAGTCATGGTGTCGGTGTGCTTTGGTGGGTCTTTTGTGATTGGTTCGTTGCTCAATGCTTTACCTTCTTCCTGTCGGGGTTTAGGGTTGCTTGCAGGTCGCCTGGCGTTACCTTGCGTAGGTTCCAGTTTTCCCGCGTGTTTCTACTATACCATACAGTGTTCATTCTTTGGGTACTGACTGGTCATATAAGGCATGAAGAAACCCCCTAGCGGTGGTTTTGCTAGGGGGTTTCTTGGTTTGTGGGGTTACCGCAGGTTCTCGAAGTGGGTCATGAGGTGGCGGGATTCGTTGGTGTGAAGTACGTCTAGGGGCTTGTTGGTGTCAATGTCCCAGGCGTGGATATTTACCATGTCCATTTTGGGGGTTTCGTTACTGAATCGGAGCCCTACCATAACGCCTGCGTCGAGTTCCACGGTCATGTAGTTGTCGGTTACCTTTTCGGGGTAGTAGATGTTCTGTCCGTCTGCGGCGCGCTTGTAGTTCTTGATGAAGGCTTCCAGGGCTTCCATGTCGGTTACCTGACCGGCGGGGAACTGAACAGATGCGGACTTGACGAAGGAATCGGGGGAGGTAACGTACAGGGTGTGCATGGTTGGTAACCTTTCGGTAGGTAGTGGAACTAGCTTTAGGGGTTTTCCCCTTGTTGTACTTCTATTATGACACACCCCTAGTCCCTATGCAAATCCAAATCATATGAAATGGGTCACATAGGGGCTAGGGGTGTTTATCTATCTACCTTTAGGGGAATCTCGCCCGCTAATCAGGGGCGAGAAATCTGTGGGGGTGCCTAGCTTCTATAGGCGGGGTGACTAGGCACCTGCGGGCTCGTTGGTGAAGTAGAAATCAATGGTTTCACGATTATCTACAATGGCACCCAGGCGCATGTAGCGGTGCTTACCGGCAACCTTTTCCATTGCCGCCTCCTGCTCGTCATTGGTGGGGCGGGGGATAGTGAAGCGGGTAATGTCCATCCAGCCGTCAATGTCGGTCATGAGAGCCAGAGAGTACTCGTAGAGGTATTCCTGCTTGAGGTGACCATATACGCGCAGGGGAATTTCCTGTTCGCTGTTGAGGTTCAGGTGCTTGTGTGCGCGGTGAATGTCGTACATGTCGTTGTACAGGCTGTACAGGGGCTTCATGCACTTAAAGACCTCGAACGGTACTCGAACTACGGCAGTGTCTCCAACGGTCGAGAGCTGTTCCTCTAGGGTCTTAGCGTCTACTACTTCATCAATAAGCTCAATGTAGTATTCACCGGCGGGGAGGTCACGCATACCGGCTTCAGTGTCGGCGTAGCGGTTTGCGAAAAAGGTCTGGTGTGCCAGGGTGCTGTTAGCCATGTGTGGTGCTTCCTTCGTAAGTATCGGGGGCGGTTAGGGGTTATATGGGGTTGGTTGGTTAGGGTGGCTTGAGGGGGTGCTCTTGACCCCCTCAAGCTTTAGGGCTTACCGTACTGGTTGTGCCTAGTTGGTGGTGAAGTAGATGACGGCATCCTCGTCGGTTTCATTTACTACCATAAGAAGCATGGGGAACTCGCCGTATTCTCCATTGATAAGGAACTGACCCATAGAGCTGTCAATGTCTTCAATGGCGATAAAGTCATAGTAGGAATTAGTCTCAATGTCAAAGATGGTAAGCTCTGCACGTACTGAATCTTCTTCACTTTCGGTATCAATCTCAACAATGCGGATTTGGGGTTCCAACATCTTTGCAAACTTACCGGTGGTTGCCATGTCGCCACACGCAATGACCTCAAGACGCTTCACGCCTTCAACCTGTCGAAGGTCAATCAGGAGGTCGTTGAGCTTACGGTCACCACGGGAAATTGCAGTAAACATTAGGTATTCCTTTCGGGGAATCTATTGTAGCGGGCTTAGTGCCTTGGAAGTTATCTACCACTTCCTCGCTACACTTCTATTATGACACACCTTTTAGGGGTACGCAAACCGAAATAGCGTGAAATAGGTCACATAAAGGTTAGGGGTAGATTAGCACGCCCCACCATATACCCCCTAGGTGACCTTTTAGGGGGTGTTCCAGGGGGTATACGGTTTACAGGGGCTAGTTACTCACCATGTGCCAGCTCATAGTACTCTTCAAGCTGGGCAATGTAACCATTAGCCTGCTTAATAAGTTCACGGCGGGCGGTCTTCAACTGTGATACACGGTAGGTTGCCAGGGAAAGAATGTTAGAAATAGTGTTATTACCACGCTCATCCCACCCACTATCAATCTGACACATAGGGTGACCCCAGGTATCAACAGGGTAATTCATTTCCTTCTTAGCCTTCTTCAATGGCTCCCAAAAGGTGGTAAAGATAGCCTTTACCTGTTCGGTAAGTTCCTTACGGGCTTCAATGTCCTCAATGGATACGGCGGGGTATGCGTGTGCGGACTGGTAAAAACTTACCGTATCGCCATTGTTGAAGTGCAGGTCGGGGTGGTCATGAGAATCTACAGCCAGGTATCCTACTTCCTTACCGGTTGCCGGGTCGGTCACGTATGCGCGGCTCTCATCCATGCGGCTAACAAGATATTCGGTACCGTCTTCAGTGATTGCGGTTCCAGTGATAAACAGGTTATCGAACGGTCGCTGAACAGTCGGATTGGTAAAGATAGCGACTTCACAGTTCGGCAGGAGGGCAACAGTATTCTCGGTAGCAAGCTGGTTAATCTTGTTACGGGCTTCCTTTGCTTCCTGAATAAGCTCATCAATCTTCTTGAGGTCTTCTTCCAGAAGGTCACGGGCAATATTGATACCGCCGCGAACAACTTCACCCATGATACCGCGCGCCGTCTCATTGTTTACAACGCTAGTTAGTGCATGGTCATTATTCGGGACATGCTGAGCATACAGGTTATCAAACGCCTCTTCAAGGCTCTTAGGGGCATTGCGACCACCACTCCGGCACACGAAGTCACGCAAGTCTTCCTGCGCCTCAGCGCGCTCATACAGGTTAGCGGCTTCAGCTTCCTCGGTAGTGTAGTGGTAGATAGCACCGTTAGCGACGGGCACAGGGCTTCCAATCAGCATACTAGTGATAACATATTCGTCGTCATGCTTGGTAACAACGTAACGGTGCCCCCGGTCACCTACCGACACGATAAAGGCATTATCTACCTTGTTGCAGGATTCTACAACAAACAGGCGGTAACGGTACTGATAGTACAAGTCAAAAAACATAATCTCAGAGTCGAAGGTGTCAGCAATGAGAATGTCGCCGGGGTTCAGGTTTGCAAAATCAAAGGGGCGCATAGTGTTCAGGGGTTCCTTTCGGGGTGGTCATTAGGGGTGTATCTCACCCCTAGAAGCTACTCTAGGGGTGAGATAGAGATTAGGGGCCTAGAGGTAGGTTACCTTGCTGGATACGTGCAGGTTGATTGCCTGACCAAAATCGCGCCCCTTAGCGTCAATGTAGCGCATACCGTCGATTACGTAGTTACCGTCACAGAACATTGCGTGAACTTCGTCATCTTCGCTCATGCACTCTTCACATTCGATAACGAACTCGGCAACCTGAAGGTATCCGGTAAGGTCACCCTCGCAGGTTTCAAGGCGGGCACCGTTTCGCGAATCATAGGCGGCAAGATAATCGTCGCGCTTGACAAGCTTACCGTTTTCGCCAACGTACTCAAACTTGAGGCTGTCGCCAATGTTCACGTCGGTGAGTACGGTCTTACCATTGGAGGGGTTGATAATGCAAGCCATGATTAGCACCTTTCGGTAGATAGTGGAACTAGCTTTAGGGGTGATTCCCTATCGCTTATATAACTATTATGCCACACCCTAACCGGGTGCGCAAGTCGAAACCATGTGAACCTAGTCACATTTAATAACAGGGGGGTTACCACCCCTCAATAACGGTAGCGAGTTGCTTCTTGTATTCCTCTATGGAGTCCTTGATAGCCTGAATGTCCAGGTCTTCAATTTTGCGTATGCGAATATCAGACGACTGATACCACACAGAGAGTGCCTTGTAGTGGTTACGCTTAGCGCAAATGTCCTTATAGAGGTTTCGGGCTTCACTGGAGCGCTCTATGTTACCAATGAAACGCATGGCACCCGCAAAACCGTCGGCAACCTGAGCGAGCGTATCAAATTCTTCAACACACTTCACTAGTTCACCTAGCCTTGCTAGAAGTTCCTGAATCACGGTGGGGTACCTTTCATCTAGTGGGTAATCAGGTAGGCTTTAGGGCTATTCCCTAACGCTTATGTAATCATTATGGCACAACAATAACCCCTATGCAATCTGAAATACTATGAAATAGCTCACATAGGGGTTATAGGCTGTTATTCCCCTAACGCTTAGAGTGAGTAGGAACTAGCGCATCTACAACCATGTCACTATCATTTCCTTTACCTTCGCGGCGGAAAATGTCAGAGATGATACATGGCGCACCATCAACCATGCCGCCATTAGTGTCAGTAAGCCATTCGAGAGAGTCGCCTGATGCCTGGCATGTAGTCCAGCCATAGAACAGCCGCTCCGGTTCCTGAGTGAATCCGTCATTGATAGCCGGAATCTTGAAGGTAGCACAATAGAGACGTGAAGCCGGATTCACAGCCTCCGGGTGCGTAAAATCTTCCAGAGTGAAGGTACGCATATTTGCCCAGAGGTGGAAGATACGATGTGCATCTTCGGGTGACTGGAACTCCATATGGAAACTGACAGGCACCCACTCCACGCCTGCGATAGACGGCTCACTAGTCGCATTATGGGTCGCCCTCGCAATTTCGGCGGTACACACTTCATTGCGGCGTACACATACCTTATGGGTGTACTCTGCTAGATTCTTGACGCGCTCCAAAAGTGCACCCTGTTCCTCACGTTTACCGGCGGCGTGCTGATTAGTTACATCACGATAGCTTTCTTCCTCAGCACGAAGGGCTAGTATAGTTTCCAGCGCTTCCTTGAGCTCTTTAATGTCATGGTCTAGTACATTAGTTAGCCAGTCAATATTTCGTTGCATTGGCGGGTTACCCCTTTCTGTTGTCGGTTTGGCTAGAAGCTCTGGTAGTAATCTACATCTTCGCGGGTTAGCCCGTACTTTGCTAGTAGTTCGTTTTCGGCTTCCTCGAAGGGGTTGCCGGGCATAGATGCCTTGAAGGTGTAGCTCTCCCAGTCGAAATATTCAGTGTTGCCCTCTAGGGTCATGAATCCGGTGCAGGGGTCTTCACCCTCAAGGTATGGCACCATTAGGTTTAGCTTGTAGCTGTACAGTGATTCGTAACCATCATTAACAATGGTATCGCTATCTTCGATAATGAAGCTGGATTCGGCATTAAATTCCCATGCGAGAAGAATCTTACCACCGGCGGTGCGGTATTCCGCCATGCGTTCAGCCTTGGACTTCTCCGTACTCCATAGGGCGCTTCGGAAGGCGTGCACTTCTTCCCAGGTGCGGGTGTATTCGTATTTCTTCTGTGGAATGAACATTATGGGGTTCCTTTCGGGTTAGGGGTTACCCCCGCCCCCTTGGTCACGGTTAGCAACCAGGGGGGGTAGATGGGTAGTTAGATGTAGTAGCTTACGGATACCTGGTGGGATTCAATCTGTCCGTTCTTGTCCGCGTGCTGTGAGCGTCCGTCGCAAATCTGTACGTCGTATTCGGTGACGCGGCGGTACGGGTGCTCATTGTCGGTTCCGGCGGGTTCACGGGTTTCCTTAGCCCAGTCTTCGGTTCCTACGTAGCGCCATTCAAAGGTTGCCGGTTCGTAGTGGTCTTCGTCCTTCCAGCACCCCTCGTAGGTGGCTTTGGTGGGGTTGAAGCACCAACCCCATTCGTGGGTGCTCCATGACCTAGACGGCTTGTAGTTTCGCGTCTCAATAGGGGTGTCGGTGGTTTGCTGGTTGATGTAACAGCGGTTGGGGATAGATTCGCGGGTGATTAGCAAGCCAGCAATGAAAATAATGAGAAGTAGAATAGGGAGCCCAAATAGTATGGCGAAGGTGATTTCATCGCTTTTGTCCGGTTCGGGGTTCTAATTCTTGCTCATGCGTGGTGTCCTTTCGTGATTCTCTATAGGGTGTGAGTCTTTGATGATGGGGTGCGCCCTAACCCCGCTACGGTGTGGGTAGCGGGGCGGACGCTAGGGTTAGCGGCTCTTAGAAGTCGCCCTCGTAATCTTCGTCGGTGAGGTATGCGTGGTACTTTGCCGCGATACCTTCCAGCTGTTCCAGCTTTTCGGGGGTGAACTCGGTGCGGGTGTGCAGGTCAATGATGGACAGTGCCATGCTACGCTTTGCGCCTTCGAGCATGAGGGCGGCAAATTCCTTTGCGCCTTCCTTGTCACCGACAGCCTCCAGGTTTGCGATAGCTTCGTTAGCCTGGCGTGCAAGGTGAAGCATAGTACCTGCAAGGCTAATGTGGTTTACCGACAGGGCATTGGGGGCGCTCAGGGCGGCGAAACCGAACTCACTAGCGTCGTCCTTGAAGGACTTGTAATCAGCAATCAGAGCCTCGAAAGTAACCGACATGATAAACACCTCTCAGTAGAGAAACAATAAATAAAACCTGTAGCTTTAGGGGTTATCCCCTTGCTACATTTCTATTATGACACACCCATAACCCCTTTGCAACTCGAAAACGTGTGAATTGAGTCACAAAGGGGTTATGGGTATCCCTGTAGGGGTATATGGGCACTTTAGGGCTTCTTACGAAGCTTAGTAATAACCTTGTAAGCAAGAGCTAATAGACCCCATGACAAGAGCACAATAATGCACAGTCCAGCCGCTACAGGGAAACCATTATCTACGCCCTTGTGTGTCAGTACCGAGAGCGATACATAACCAAGGGAAAAAAGGTAGATAGCGTTAATGGTAGCCACAACGAAAGCCGCAATTAGTGAAACAAATGCAGAAGCAACCTCGTCCCCTGGTTCACCTTTATTGGATTCTTCGATAGCTTGCTCAACACCCTTCATTATGCTGGCAGTAAGGACTTTCCTAAAAATACCAATGATGCCAAAAATAACAACGGTAACCCATATAGGGGAGTCCATGAAGAACTGGATGGGCTGGAAGCTGTTTAGAATATCTACAAACATAACAAGTGTCTACCTTTCAGATACGGGGGTACAGCTAGTATTATACACGTACCTTTCAAGTGCTTTAAAGGTAGTTGCCCCAGGGGTCGTTCGGGTCTACGCGGTACGATTCATCATTATCTAGCGCCATTTCTTCTAGGTGCGCCTTGTATGCGTTGATTTCACGCATGACCTGTTCCTGTTTGCGGGGGCTAATGACCTGGCTGTTATTCACCCTTGTCATTGTCGGTAGGTACGGGGTAGAGTCCCTTGATGTCACGGTCGGTTATGGGGCGGGTGTCTTCCTCTAGGTCTGGAATGAATGATAGCGGCTCTTCTGATACGACTGCGCCGCTGTAGTATTCGCACTCTTCATAGGTGAGGGTGCTAGTGCTGGGGGTGATTCGTAGCTGATATTCGAGCTTATCCTGCTGGTCGCTTCCAGTACCACCAAAGGTGAAGCGTGCCCCAATACGTGCCATAATCTCTGTGATGCTTTCGGGTTCTACCGGTGGGTTCTCTAGGGGGTTTCCGGTAACGTCATAACCCTGGTTTGAGGGGGTGTCAGCGGGGCGGCGGGCAACGTCTCCAAGGGTGGCGAAGCCGCTCTTAACTACCATTGAACGCAGGGCAGTGCTGTTCCAGTATGCCAGTAGCTCTAGGAAGTTGTAGACCTGTCCCGCGTTATCGGTCACCGTGTTACCGCGCCTATAGATAACGCCTTGGTCAGTGTTAATTTCACACCCGTAGGTGCCTTCGATTGCGCCGCCGCCAAATCGGACGGGAATTAGTAGACGTACTTTATCGCCGGTGGTAATGTCCCAGCACAGCTTAGGGGTTCCAGCTTGAGCGTATACGTATTCGGTGGGGGGGCATAGGGTTTCTTCTCTCTTTCCTGTGTGCGTACCCCCTCTAGGGGCTTCCTGGAGGGGGTACTCATTGTGTTTGTGGTCGGTTAGACATTGAAGTGTACGTAACCTTCTTCGGGGTCTACGTCGTAGACAGCTGACTTTTCAAACAGGTAGTACTCAGGGATTTCCTCGCCTTCGTAGCGTGCCCTAAGAGCGTCAAAGTCTTCAGTGTCTTCAGGCTGAGCGTCTACATCGCGGCTACCGTGGTCGTTACCCAGGGTGAGGGTTAGGGTGCGGTCGTGGTCATTAAATTCAACACCCTCAACGATAAGTTCGCAACAGCCGGGGTACTCGTAGTTGCGGTGAGGTGCAACCCCGTCGAGCTCCTCGAGGGGCATTTCAAAGGTGAAAGTAGCGAGAGACATGCTTGTAAACCTCTTTCAGTGGGTAGGTAGTGAACATGTTGCTAGGGTGTTTCCATAACGCCTTATATATATAACTATTATGCCACACTATTTGGGGGTATGCAAGTTAAAATCATATGAAATAGCTCACATTACATTCGGGGTTAGCAACACCCACCCCCTAGTGACAGTTCAGCTAGGGGGGGGTATTTGCGTGATTTACTGCTTTGCCTTGCGGTTGCGGATTTCACGCTTCACAGTATTAACGAAGTGGTCTGCGGCTTCAAAGAACAACAGGGACTCATCTTCGGGACTGTAGAGGTGTACCTCATTTTCTTCTTCGTCAATGAGTGCCATGTAGTGACAGCCGTCAATCTCAACAGTCAGGCGGTCGTTAGCAATTGCAGAATCATATACGGGGAGGGTTTCATCACCGAACCACACTTCATCTTCAGAGCGACGCAGGGCGGTCGCAATATCCTTCAGGGTGAGGGTGATTTCCTCGGGGATTTCGATAATGCGGTAGTTGGTCATGATGTCCAGCCTTTCGGTAGATAGATAGTGAACTTGTTACTAGGGGTACCCCCTCTAGGGTATTCCTAGAAGGGGGCGTACTGTATCCAGGGCGGCTTACATGTAAGCCTTGAGATTTACAGCCTTAAGGTGCTCGCTCACACTCTGGAGGTCGCGAACCTCGTTTAGGCGTGCTTCATAGATGCCGTCAATATCAAGCTCACGGATAGCCTCCTGGTTTTCCTTTGCATTGGCAAACATGTCACGGTAAGCGCGTCCCTCGACATAGAGCGAGATGCGGATTTCTTCACCCTTTTCAACAGCTTCAGAGATGCCAAGCTTTTCGCCCAGGAGTGCCATGTCACCGGCGGCGTGCATCAGGCGGTCGAGCTTGAGGCTCATTTTGAACATGTCGTTTGCCTTTGCCTTGTATGCTCTGGACATTTTCGGTACCCCTTTCGGTGGGTGAATAGTGGAAGTAGCTTTAGGGGTTATCCCCTTGCTATACTTCCATTATGGCACACCCTAGCCTGGTGCGCAAGTCGAAACCATATGAAATGAATCACATTGTGGTTTTTTAATCCAGGGCTCCACATATTTAATGCCTAGAAATTTCATTAGGTAGGCACCTGTCCACCATCTATACCCACGCCATGCATGAACTTCATATTTACTCATTCGTTTCACCTGATAACAGGGAAAGCTCTTATACGCCAGGGTGGAAGTCAAAGGTAGTATTAGGGCGGTCTTATCTAGGGGGTTCATGGTACACCTGTTCTTTCGGCAAGCAACTACCCCCTCACTCTTCGTCTATCTGCGAGGTCTTTGTAAGAGTGAGGGGGTGCAATGAAATTCGTTCCTATGAAACTGTCAGTCGTGTCGGGGAATAACTGACAGTTTCATTATAACTGTAACTGGATTGCTGGGCAACCTTAAATGTTTTCCTTATATTCCGCTACTAGGTTCGGGTCATGTAGCGGCGACTCTTCAAGGGCACTAATTGATTCCTTGATGCGTTCCTGGAAACTCTTTAGGTGTAGCTCTGTTTCTTCGAGCATGTCTAGCAGGTGACTAAGTTCGGCGTTTAGCCCGTTGTGGGTTCGCTTGAGGATTGTTTCGCCAATGTTGGAGGTGTCGCCATTGAGTCGTGCTACGTCGATTGCGTCTAGTACGTACTTGTCCATGATTTCTACGACATGGGTTTTACCAATGGTGCTAGTCAGCTGTATCGCTAGGCTGTTGAAGCTAGAGGAGTTTAGTATACCCTGTGCGTGTTCTAGTGCGGCATGGGCGGTAACATCTAGAGGTAGCACGTCGCAGAAGTGCTGAACGTTTTCTACAATGTCGGCAGGGTTGGTGATGCTATCGTATGCGTCATTCAGCGCCACAATGTAGTCAGCGTATCCTACGTTAAGTACGGCGGCTTCCTTGTATACGGCGGTGAATACACCCTTGACAATACTATTGTCAGCGTCACTATTGAATCGCCCGTATGCGCCCGGTACACAGCCGTGAATAGGGGTAGGGTCGCCTGGATTGATGGGGGCACCTAGCGGGTATACTACAACCGCCTCACCGCCATAGGTAGGGGTTTCAGTGTCACCGTAACCTGTGGGGGTTATACTGACCTGCGGGGTTTCGTATTCGCCGGTGGTTTCGTTAAGGGCGGCGGTTAGGGTGATAATTTCGTGGTTAGTTTCGGTACTGGCTTCCAGAGTGCTGGGGGTTACCTTAGTGACCGTGAGAATGTGCGCGGTATGCACCTTTAGCTCACCCGGCTTAGGGAAGCGGGTTCCCTTGTCCTGCGGTTCGTCTTTGATGGTGACTAGGATTCCGTCGCCTTCGTGAATGTCGTTAGGTCGCATAGTTGCCGTGGTTCCTTTCGGGCGTGTTTTGATTGCGTATATGCTAATACCCCCTAGCTTATCACAATAAGGGGTATTCGTCTAGAGTTATGTGCAATATCCCCCCTATGGTGGGTAGAGTCCATAGGGGGGCGCTAGGGGGGTTGGGTTATTCGGTACCCAGCACTTCGTTGCCCTTCTTCTTGGCGTCTTCGTAGCGGTGCAGGAGGGTCTTAAATTCACGCTCGAAGATGCGCGCCTTCTTCTTGTGTGCGTTCAGGGCGGCGGTGAGGCGTGCTACCTTCATTTCTTCGAGGCTGGTCATGCCCTTCTCTTCGTAAGGTTCGGTAGCGAAGTCGCCACTACGGATTTCCTTAATGTCGTCGGTTGCAACCACGCGGTAGAGGTTTACACGGTTTGCGAACTTGTGGAGGTCGGTTACAAGCTGGCTGGACTCGATAGAGTGCCCCAGCTTGTCATCACTGAAAACGTCGCTGTCGATAGCGTCCGCGAAACCCTTACCGTAAGAGCGAACCAAGGTATCCAACTGCATACGGTTCGGCTGGCGCTGGAATACATTAGCGTGCGCGCGGGCAATGATTTCCCAGTCGGTCATGCGCTTCAACGCCTCGCTACCGATACGGTCTGTGAGGGTGTTGATGGTGTCATTCAGGTTTGCGGTCTGCATGATGTCCAGCCTTCCAGTTGGTAGATAACGAACTGCACTCTAGGGGGTTTCCCTAATGCCTTATATAACTATTATGGCACAATAATCACCCCCATGCAAGCCAGAACTATGTGAATTAGCCCACATAGAGGTTTAGGGGGCTGGTTATGGGTTAGAGCAATTCCCTAGCGGCGGGCACAAACTTAGCCGTGAACGCTAGAATCAAACCGTAACCGATAGCAAAGTTTGTGACATAAGAAGTAATTACAAGAGGGGGTGCAATGAGTATATTGCCAAGCCCAACGTAACCCAATGCCCCAAGAGTTATCGGGGTAAGGGCAACAAATGAAAGAATGGCAACCAAAAAAGCTAGGAATAGTGAAGTAAACCCAAGAAGTTTAAACTTATCCCCCGCCTTATCATCAACCAAAAAAGCTAGGCACCCAAATAGGGCGACGACTAGACCGGGAATTACAAAAACAAGCCATGCAAGAAAATTCATGGGGAAACTTGCAGGGTGTACAGCGCTTACAGTATCTATCAAGGTGTTCATGTGGTTATTATATACAAAAAGCCCTTATGGGTGCTAGGTATAGTACCTAACACCCATAAGGGGGGGCATAAGAGGGTATTAGCCCTGAAGCTTTTCCAGGTGCTTAATGAACGCCCGCGCTACTCCATTCGCCTGCATGTCGATAAGCTCGCCACCCTTACCCCAGCCGTATGCGGCGAGCTTGCAGTTTTCGTTATCGCCCTTGATTACCTCTACCTCCAAGGTAATATCCGAAAAATCAGTGCGAACATGGCACTCGCCAATGGACTCGGCGGGGTTGAACTTCGACATGTGCTCTTCCAGCTTGTCAATGCCACGGATTGCACGGTTAGGAACCATGATGGTAACTTCGTGGTTTGCATTGGTCATGATTAGCACCTTTCGGTAGACAGTGGAACTAGCTTTAGGGGTTATCCCCTTGCTACATTTCTATTATGGCACAACAATAACCCCCATGCAAGTTAAAACCGTGTGAATTAGCTCACATAGGGGTTAGGTAGTGAGTACTGGGGGGGGAATATGGAGGGTTTGCCGCTTACTCGATAGATAACACCCCTTATAGGGCTTAGTATCCCATAGGGGGCGCTCTACGCCTCTTAGGGGGTTATATTACCCCTTGGTGTACCACTTTTACCACCTAATCACTTAGGGGGCTCTATGGGGCTTCCAGGGGCTAATGAGGGGGTATTAGGGGATATTGGTTAGCTCGGGGTTGAGCACCTGATATTCCTCCCCATTTTCGGGCTTCGTGTATTTTAGGGAATAGAAGGTAATCCAACCGTCACAGGTTCGCTCTTCGTCGGTATCATCTTCTTCCATTTCCCAGCACACTTCACATTCGCGCCTGTATTCAGCGACGGTTAGGGTGCCAATAAGGTTACCGTTAGCGTCTTGCAGGGTGATGCAACCTGGGGTGGATTCGCTGACATATCCGGTCATGTAGTATGACTTGTCATCTTCATAGAAGAAGTCGAGGCGGTCGCCGGGGTTCAGGGATGGGATAGTGTCGGTCATGTAGCCGAGCTTAGCCCATTCCTTAAATTCCTGGGCGGTAGTGGTAGCGGCGTGCTTACTCATGGTGTGGTTCCTTTCAGGGGGGGTACTGTGTTTAGGTGCTCTTGATTGCTTGTGGGTCAGGGGTTTACCCCCCCCCTTGGTTTCCCAGGGGGGGGGGGTATCTATCTACCTTTTACGGCTTACGCGCCGTAAAGCTTCTGCCATGCGCGGACGGCATGGTGGTGGGCGGTCACGCCGGCTTCGTAACCATTCTCAGTGAAAGCCTTGATTGCGCCTTCCTGAAGGTTTACATCACTTGCTACGCGGTCGGTGCGAATCTTGAACATTGCGAGGTGACCGTTAGCGTCCGCCGTGTTGAAGGTTGAATCTTCGATACGTGCGTTGAAGACCTTAGCGGCATCAATCAGCTCTCGACCTGCTTCTACAAGGTTATCCATGATAGCCTCTACAGCGTGTTCGGCGGTGTAGGAAGCGACGAATCGGTCGGTCTTAGTAGCGGTGGTGTAAGGAACCTGTGCCTCGGGGTCGTTCGCCATTGCCGCGTGAAGCGCCTCAGCCTTGGCTAACAGCTCTGCGCGCTTACCGTCAATCTCATTAAGAAGCTCGCGAACCTTAGCGATTGCGTTTGCCTTAGCGGATACAACGTTTGCGTTAGTCATGATGAACAACCTCCAAATAGGAAAAAGGGGGAAAATCTGTAGCTCTAGGGGTTTCCCTATCGCCTTATATAACTATTATGCCACACTCTAGCGGGGTGTGCAACTCGAAACCATATGAAATAGCTCACATTTATTTCTAGGCTAAGGAAACCCCCTATAGAGAGTATCTATAGGGGGTTCAGTAAGCGGAGGTTAAGAATCCTTCATTAGTGCACGCTCTTGCTTTTCAGCCCGTCGCCTCAAACGGTACACGTGAGAATTAAAGGCGTGATAGTGCTCACCGCTCAAGCGGGCGTATTCAACAAGGCTCACGTAACCCAGCTCAGACTTAGGCTCCAGAGCGAACATTACCCTATCAGCTTCACTATCTCCAGGGTGACCGTACTTAGCGTGGCTAAGTGCCATAAGCCCCACAGGGCTGATACCCTTATCGGTCTTACCTGCGGTCAATACAGCATTGGGGATACCCGCAAAGCGTCCCCGAACCTCAAAGGGGGTAACATATTCTTCCAGGTCACCCAGCAATACGTCGTAGGAATAGGGCTCTTCGTCCGGGTCAATGCCAAAGTAGTCGTAATTCATGATAATCTGACCCATAGTATAGAAGCCGCCATAATAGGCGGGCTCACCTTTTACAGACTGGAAGTATTCAGCGCGGGCAATCAGGGTATCGGTCGGTACACCCAGGTACTCTGCAAGCTCACGAAGCTCAGCCTCGGTACCGCCTTCATGCAGGGCGGCAACCTTATTCAGGTCAAGCTTTGCAAGGCGGGCGGGGTCGGTAACAGTTTCAGGGGTAGCAATAAGATTCTTCATGAAAACCATCATAACACGCCATAGGGGTTTATGGTGCCAGGCGGCGCGTGATAATCCCCACAATCTTAGATAAAAAATGAAGCCCACCCCTAGTTGTCCATGCTAGGGGCGGGCTTCGAGCCTTCTAATCTCTGCAATCAATTATAATATGACTGGTTTCCACACGCCAAACATTCAGGTGCTATCTTACGTGTTATTGCCCCAGGAATTGGCGTAGCGGTCGTTTGCGTCGGCTTTAGCGTCCATGATGACGTGACGGTATGCTTCTGGGGAATCTTCCATATATTCTACAGCCGATTTATTGTTGTACATCTCGCAGGGGTTAGCCAGCCAGATAGCGGTTTCCCATTCTGAGCGCCCGCCCTTGAGTCCATAGTCGGTGGGGTACTGTTTGAGTAGTATCTTTATGATTTTCTGAACCTTTGGGTTAATGGTACCGTCCTTGAACTGGAAGAGGGGGTACCCGATATTGCCCTTCTTGTCCTTGACATGGAGGATTAGGTTATCTTCTATGAGGGCTTCTAGCTCTTCTTGGGTAATGCCGCCTAGATATTTACGCACCGATTCGGTGCTGTACATTTTACCTACTATGTCGCGGATATAGATTGGCTTTTGGTAGTTTGCGATTATGCCGCCAATGTTACGTGATAGAAGGTTTAGGAAATTTTCACTTTCTGCAAGGTTTCCCATTTCTTCAAGGTATTCAGGCATAACCTCGGGTAGGTTGAGGTTGATAGTTTGGTTCCCAATGGTTAGGGTTGCTATTACGGTTTTCGTGTCATGGCTTGTTGCCGGGGTGTTCTTTGCTGTCATGCGGTCAATTATGGCATAAAAATACCCCCTTACGCAATACATAGGGGTATTGTACAAGGGCGGTACCTGTATAAGATTAGCAGGGGGGTTACTCTGCAATATAGAACGTATCGGTCACATTGTGCTTGATAACCTTACCGTTTTCGTCCTTGAACTCTTCACGCCCATCACACACGGTGGTATCGCTTTCCGTGTGTCGAATGTAAGAGTACCCGGTGCTGGACTTTTCAGGGTCACCTGATTCTCTCTTCCAGCCTTCCTCGGGGTCTGCATGGTCACCCACGGTACGCCACTCGTATTTGCCAGGGTTCCATTCCCGAGCGTCATAGGGGCACATATCTACGCCACCGTTAGCGTTCAGGCACGGGCGCATTTCATGAATCCATTCACTGTAACCAGGCTCATAGTTCCGAATCTCGATACGGGTTTCCTGACTAGTCTCATTGGTAGTGCAAGTTGCGGGGCGCATACCACATGAGGTGAGTGCAAGCATGGAGGCGGCGGCAATAGCGGTAACAGCACCTACGGACTTAAAGTTACGCATGTTCGTCACCTTTCAATAGATAGATAATGGAAGTGGCTCTAGGGGGGTATTCTCCTATTGCTTATGTAATCATTATGGCACACTCAGTCAGGATACGCAAATTTAAACCGCATGAATTAGGTCATATAACTATAGGTGCCACCCTGATGCTATCTCAGAGTGGCACCTATAGGTTTATAGATTGAGTATCTACCTCACAGGGTTACGGATACCTTTAAGCTTCAAGTAGAATAGCTCACTGTCAAACATAGGCACTATTGATGCCTTACTACCATAAACATCTTCGCAACAATTCAGAATATCAAGAGCAACCTTCGTCAGCTCTTTCAAATGGTAGATAGTAGTAGTACTACGCGCATGTATCCCATCATTATCCTTTAGGATAGATTTAAGCATGATTAGCGCATCATATGAGCACCACTCTAGAGCTAGTACCATATAGTTTAGGTTAGCCCTCAACCCATTATCGAGGGTGCTAAATTTCTTCACATAGTCCCTGATGCCTGCCTCGACTTCTTCCATTTCCTTCTTGTCGGAATGTGCGATTCGGTCGATAGCTTCTAGTAGCGCATCGTTTTCTACACCGAACTTTTTATTGATACCACCAGGGTTATTAGGTGTTTCCTTCTCAAGGGCTACTAGTTCGCGTTCCATCTTCTTCTGAAGGTGGTGCATACGCTTGATGACGTGGGCGACATTTTCGGCGTGCCAGGTAACACTTTCTTCTATTGCCATGATTTTTTACAGTTCCTTATCTTCCGCGTTTTACTGTTGGTGAATTGTGGCTGACCCCCCCTATTTTTCGGGGTGCCAATGGGTGCTTACATTCTTTCTGTTTACTTGCCTTCTTCGCTACCGCTTGTTTTGCGGGTCAGGAAGTTCAGGCGACATACCCGCCTTTCCTTGATTGTTATCTATGGTGTGGTTACTGTTTATGTTACCTGTTTACTTGTAAGGTTGTCCATGTGTACGCCGCTATTTCTGTTATTGCGTTAAAAAGCCCCGCACTAGGAATTAGACCAACATGTAGGGCTTTCCGTTTATGGTAGCTTGTGGGGTTATTGGTTGGTTACGGGCACCATCTTATCGACGCTACCGGCGGGAATGTGGATAATGGTTCGTGTTTTCGTGAATTTCACTGTTTCAGACCCATCATCACAGCTAGGGTATAGACCAAAACCGTCGGGGGTGTACTTACTAATACATGCTTCTTTACCGGCGGCAATGTCTCGACTCTTCACCTGATACTCGACAATGCGTTCTACGCGCGCTTCCGTATCGGTTGCGGGTAGGTCATCTTTGAGGGTGACCTCGTAACGGTCATCGTTTACCTTTTGGACGGTGCGTGTCACTAGTGCCCCGTCTTCCTTGCGTTCTAGCCAGGTGTAGGTGTCGCCGCTGGCGTTGCTTCGTAGGCTGTTGATGGGGTAGGTTGCGGTTTCGCCCTCTAGCTTATGTTCGTTAGCGTCCAAGTGGTAGGTGATGGTTTGGTCGAATTTGGCGGTTTCTACCAGTTTTTTCGCGTTAGCTTCATTTCCAAGTATAGTCGTTATCGGGATAAGGGTGAATACGAGCAGTAGCACAAATGTTCCTAAGCCTGCCTTGGTGTACATTTCTTCGGGGAAATCACCGGAGTCAGTCGCGACAAATAAACCACCCACTACTGCAATAATGAGTGCAATGAACGTCGCAAACCCAAGCATACCATCATTGAGTACGTATGCGGTGACAAAGAGTACCAGTATACATGCCGCCCAGAAGCAAATCATGCCCACAAAGGCGCTTTCCCAAGCTTCATTATCGTCGTACTCTTCATCTTTCCTAGCCTGTGCGGAAATACAGCTGGGAATGATTCCAACAAAGATAACGAAGAAGGCAACGCCTATTACGCCTGTGACGATTAGCCAGATTTCGGGGTGCTGGGTCATATGGTTATTTCCTTAGTGTTGTGAGTTGTGTTTGGAGTGTAGGTGATAAACTGGTAGATGACGGGGTGCCTACCGCTGTGTCCGGCATGAATCCAGCCGCTTTCACTTTTGCTAGGTAGCTGTTCGCTGGTGATTACCCAGTCGTCTAGGTTTAGTTCGGGTGCTTTGGTGTCGCCGGGTATGTCGCGCCATAAGTCTGCTGTTGCCAGCATGGTTTGTTCAATGACGTGTACGCGCCCGTAATAGGGTAGCTTTCGACGGGCGAGGGCTTCGGTGTAGAGTGTACCGCCGCCGATAATCCATGCGTCTGCCTGGTCATTACCGCCGCCACTAGTGACTTCTTGCACCCTGTATGCCTCTTCTAGGGCGGCATCTAGGGTAGGTACCCAGGTTGCACCGTCCCACTGTTCAATTCCGTATACGACTGAACTGCTGACGACAATGTTTACGCGCCCTGGAAGTGGTTTATATGCATTAGGTAGTGATTCCCAGGTTCGCCTACCAATAATGACCGGCTTACCGGAAGTAACTTCCTTAAAGTGTTATAGGTCTTCGGGTACATGCCAGGGCATTTTCCCGTCACGTCCGATAACGCCGTCGAAGGTTTGCGCCCATATTGCGCCTAGTGTAGCTGTCATGCTGATTGCCCGCGTTGAAGGACGGATTTAAGCTTACTGCCCAGGTCGGGGGCAAGTGTAGGTACAGGTGCCTCGCTTGTAATGTAGGCTTTTTCGCAATGGTTAAGGATTTCTAGCGTTACCTCTTCTAGGTCTTTCAGCCTGTAGTAAATAGTAGAGTCCCCCTTCTCCTCATGTTCATCAAGGAGGCAATACAACACCACCAATGCATCAAGTGAGTACCAGTCTAGAGCCAGCGAGATGTTGGCTAGGTTAGCACGTTGCGCACTGTGCCTATTATGGGTACGGAATTTATCTAGGTGAGCAAGATGGTCGGCGGCGACACTCAATGTTTTTTCATTGTTGGCGTGTGCGATTTGGTCGATAGCGTCTAGTAGGTTCGGGTCTTCTACTCCGAACTTGTCGGTTACATCATAGGGTGTTCCAGTGGCTTCCTTGTCGAGGTCGAGGATTGCGTTCTCTACCTTTTTCTGGAGTTGATGCATACGCTTGATGTAGAAGGCGACGTTTTCAGCGCGCCAGGTAATATCACCTACGTTTAGCATTAGTTTTATGTTTCCTTATCTTCTTGAGGGTTGCAGGTTGATTATACGGCTACCGGGGCGGCAATACCTGGGTGGTGCTTGTAGTCTACTAGCTCGAAGTCTTCGTATTCGTAATCGAAGATGGAGGGCTTCTTGTTCTTGATAACTAGTTTGGGGTATGGGTAGGGTTCACGTGCCGGGTAGGGGTTGCCGTCCGGGTCTAGTCCGATACCTAACTGTTTCTTGACTTGCTCTAGGTGGTTTGTGTAGATGTGACAGTCGCCGCCTGTCCATACGAAGTCGCCCGGTTCCATTCCTATATGGTCAGCGATAATGTAGGTTAGTAGCGCATAGGAAGCAATGTTGAAGGGTACGCCGAGGAACATGTCAGCGCTACGCTGATACAGCTGGCAGGATAGTTCTTTAACCCCGTCGGGGCGTTCGCTCACGTGGAATTGGAAGAGTGCGTGACAGGGCGGTAGTGCCATGCCTTCTATTTCGGCGGGGTTCCATGCGGTTACGATATGGCGGCGGGAATAGGGGTTGTTTTTGAGGTCTTCGATAAGGCGGGCGATTTGGTCTACTGTGTCACCACTGGGGGTTTGCCAGGTTCGCCATTGGGCACCGTATACGCGCCCTAGTTCGCCGTTGCTGTCCGCCCATTCGTCCCAGATGGTTACGCCGCGTTCTTGGAGCCACTGTACGTTAGTTGAGCCGCGCAGGAACCATAGTAGCTCTACTGCTACGGATTTGAAGTGTACGCGCTTTGTGGTGATGAGGGGGAATGAGTCGCGTAGGTTGAACCGCATTTGCCGCCCGAATACGCCAAAGGTTCCGGTTCCGGTACGGTCGGAACGCCCTGTATTGGCGGCGATAGCGGCGGCGTTCTCTACGTAGATTTCCCGTAGTAGGTCTTCGTATGGGGTGGGAATGGTTTCAGTCATGCTGGCTACTTCCTTGTTCGAGGGGGTCTAAATTTCACTGCCCATTATATATGATGCAGGCTGAGCTGTCATGTATGACACGGGCACAAGGAAACCCCCTCTATGGTTGAATGTTTCCATAGAGAGGGTCTTTCGCTAGGGGTAGATGTAGACCTTACCTTCCTTCCAGTCAATATCCAGGTCATCAACTAGACAGTATGCAAGCTCAATGTAATCAACAGGTGAGCCGTCAAGCTCTACGGTGAGCGTACCATCTGAATCCAAAGAAACGGGCTCAGGGTCTTCATTGAGCTCATCCATCTTTTCGAGAAGTTCCTCGGGGATAGTGTAGTCGATAGAGAGCTCGTAAGAAACAGTGACAGCCATTGTATTTAGCCTTTCGGTAGGTAGGTAATGAATTGACTCTAGGGTGGTTCCCCTAACGCCTTGTATAACTATTATGACACACCCCTAACCCCCATGCAAGTCAAAATCATGTGAAATGTATCACAAAAGGGGTTAGGGGGTGGGTATAGGGCAGGTTAGATAGTGCATCGCAGACTGTTGATGTATCCAATAAGCGCCTGCAATGGCGTGTAATCCCTTTCTTTGTCACAGGTGCACACTTCATTACAGGTACATTCATCGTCATGTGAGTACGCATAGAGCGCCTTATTAGTGGCACCCTCTTCAGGGGCTTCTAGATGCAGGGTTACTTCACCACAATCAAGAGAAACGCCATAGGTCTGACCCCGCTCATCACTCACCAACTCTTCAAACCCATTGCTAATCTTGAGGCTTGAAATACCCTGATGCAGGGTGTCTTCATTGACGGTTACAGGGACTAGGGGGTGTGCAATTAGTGAACTCATAGGTCTACCTCTTTCAGGGGGTAAATGGATAGGTGGTTAGGTGTTTCTGTTGTGTTGTATGGGTCTAAGGTGGGGCGGCATCTAGGGGGTAGATGCCGCCTTCCAGGTAGACCCGCTAGGGGTTAGTCCATGTTGCGGAACGTCAAGTAAAAGAACTTCTTCGACTTGTCACTCTCGACCTTATAGGCTTTGATGATGCTGTGAATCATTCCAGCACATGCCAGGGCGTGCTCTAGACCCTTATTATTGGTTTTGATGCTACCCTTAATCCGCTTTCCGTCTTCGCCCTTGAACTCGATTTCTGAAAATGCTACAGCCTCATACTCCATTTCAAGAGTGTGCCCGCGATAGGACTCATCCGTTTCGCTCGCAAAGAATCCACCACTCAACTGCATAAGCGGCTTCTTTTTGGAGATGTATTCAAAGACGCTCGGGTACTTGGTCATCGGGACATTCTCGAAGTGAACCTCGACGGTTACATCTTCGTTGAAGCTGAAAGTATGCAGTGCCATGTTTGAAGCCCTTTCAGTGGATAGGCGGTGGACTAGCCGCTAGGGTGAATCCCTAACGCTTATATAACTATTATGTCACACCCTAGCCGGGTATGCAAGTCTAAATCATGTGAAATAGAGCACATGGGTTTTAAGGCATGAAGTAAGCCCTAGCTACTAGGTTCAGCAACTAGGGCTTCTAGGGGCTTAGAGCACCTTGCCGACCGCGAGGCGAATCTCTCCAAGTTCAACGTAAGCACAGTAGGAACCCCATTCAATGCCTACAATCTTGTTGGTATCGCAGTTGATGCCGTCATTGGTAATAGAGTCAAGGGCATCACACTCCTCGGGGTACAGGCGGGTGTTCAGCTTGTACTCTTCACCGTCGAGCTTTACGGTAAGCACGGCACGACCGGAACCACGACCACCGGACAAAACGAAGGAAACAACCTCGGGGGTTAAATCGGATACCTTCACCTTTGCGCTAAGCTCTTCGGGAATGTCGAAGGTGAGAAGGAACTCGGAGTAGGTAATAACGGTAGACATAGTATCCATCCTTTCGGTAGGTAGGTAACGAACTAGTTCTAGAGGTTTTCTCTATCGCCTATATAACTATTATGCCACACCCTAGCCGGGTGTGCAAGTCTAAACTATATGAATTGGGTCACATTATATTTAGGGCTGGATGCACCCCCACTAGGAAAGCTCTAGCGGGGGTGCATTATAAGGGGCTTAGCCCTTGATGCGGAGGATAGTGTGACGTTCCATCTCGTCGGTTATCAATTCAAAGTCAGTAATCACAGCTTCACTGCGTGCAATTGCGCACCAATAGCTGAAGTACTCGCTAGTGTTGCTTACTTCTACCTTGAGGGTCTTACGGGGGTCGTTGCCCTGGAAGTTGATAAATACCATGTCTTCCTCATCGTCATCGAAGCCGTCAAAATCCCAGGTGCCATACTCGAAGCTAAACTTACCGCTAATTGCTTCATTGTTGATAAAGTTCGCTACTTCATCATCGGGCATCAGGAAGTCACAAGCGGAAACCTTGATGTCTTCGTAACCATTCTTGAAGTTGAATACGGTGTTAGCCATGATTAGCACCTTTCGGTAGATAGTGGACTGTTTGAGGGGCTAACCCCTCGGTACACTTCTATTATGGCACAACAATAACCCCCATGCAAATCTAAATCACGTGAAATAGGTCACATAGGGGTTAGTCGTAGGGGGTTACTCATATTGAGGGTGAATCACAGGGGAATATATATGTTTAGCGCCTAAAAGAACAGGTCATCATCATAATCGCCCTCAAAGGCACCCAGGAACACCTGATACACACGAAGCGTTTCCTTACATGCTTCCAGGTGCTCATCACTCAAGGCGGCGTAGGATACCGGGCTAACATACCCCAGAATCATTTGGGGCATGAACACATCACCGTAGAAGCTTTCTTCTTCTGAGTAATATTCTACGGCTTCTTGAATATATTTACCTTTACGTTCGTTGAGTGTCCCATCAGGGTTGAACTGCTCTGAATAAAAACGCGGCGGTTCGTCGCTGTCAAAATCTTCCTCCGCCGGGTCTGTAATGAACCGCGAATAGCACGAGTCCGCTTGACGTAGTAGCTCATCTTCCGGGATTCCAGTATTTCGGGAAACCTCACCAACCGTAAGCAAAGTACCGCTAAAGAACGCAGGGATATTACCCGATAGGTGGTCTACACGCCCAGCCTGCATCTCATGCTTACAGTAGTTGATGCGTGCTTCAAGAATCTCACGGCTAGGTAGCGCCTTCAACAACTCCAGGGCATCATATGGTGCCTTACGATAGTCGGGGTATGTTCCCCAGTCTAGGGCTTCCTCGATAGCCTTCAATCGCGGGTCTTTAGTGGGTTCATATGCCCTCATAGTGTTATACACAAGGTTAGCCACTCGCAATAGGTCTGCGGGTGGGGTGACCGTTTCGGGTGTGACTTCTACCCAGGCAGGCTCTTCCTTATTACTCTTCTTAGTCATGGTATTTATTTCCTTTCAGGCGGGAAATGGTGGATTGTGTGGCTAGGCGGGTTTTCTAGCGCCTATGTAAGCCATTATGTCAGGCTTGACCGGGGGCGTGCAACTCTCAAAGCCAAACACGCCTAATTATACAGGTGCCCCGGTCTATAGGGGTACGGTATCACCCCGCCCTGCATGTCTTACGCTAGGGCGGGGTGTTAGTCATAGGGTTTCCCCTATGGGGTGGTTACTTGATGGTCACCTGGGGGGTGTCGCCAATGCTCAGGGTTACAGCCTGACCATCTTCAATCTTGGTCGGGGTCTTAATCACAATATCGAGCTCGGTGTACTTGGTGAGGGCTTCATCAGTGGAGAGGTTGAGCCACACCTTATCACCGTGGCGGTTACCTTCGTTTACGTAAAGAACGGTGTCGGGGGTGATATTCAGACCCTTAATAACGTGAGAGAAGATGTCGTTAAACTTGCGGCGGGCTTCGGTTTCACTGAAGGCGTTATAGGTTTCGAGAGCGTCCCAGAGGTGTTCGCTTGCGGTGCCAATGACAACAATGTCCTGAATTGCGTAGGTGCTCATGGTTGGTAACCTTTCGGTAGGTAGATAGTGGATTCATTGCTAGGGGCTTCCCCCCTTGCTGTACTTCTATTATGACACACCCCTAACCCCTATGCAAGCCAGAATCACGTGAAATAGCTCACATAGGGGTTATGGGGCGTGTTCTACTATCTTTTATCTACAGGCTTTAGCGTCTCTAGGGCTCTATCAATCTATCGAGCGGTTCGTGGTCTAGGTAAAGCCCCTAGTAGGCGATAACCTCAAGCTTCCTAATAATCATTTGTGCCAGCTCTTCAGATTCGCCGCCCTGCACTTGGTAGGACGTAATATCGGCACCTGTAACCCCAATACCAGCCAGCAGGTACATTACCCGCCAATTTTCCGCCTCCAAGGTTCCATAGATAAGGGCACCATCTTCACCCCTGAAATGAACTTCAAGGCTTGGAATAAGCTCACATTCCATATTTGAGTCATATGCTTGCACTAAGGCGATAGGGTAGACACTCTTCCTTACTTCTTCTACCGTGATGTATCCGTCTAGGCTGGCGGGTGGCTGTTCCAAGGAAAGATACTCTATGACTTCCTTACGCTTATCGGGGGCGACACTAAGGGTTAGGTGCGCCTTAATTTCTTCATCTAATTCAATGAGGGTAGCTGACATGTTGATTCTTTCTAGGGGTATGTATTGCGGGTAGATGCCTAGCCCTCCCCCCTATTGGCTTCAACCGGGGGCAGGGGTCTAGGGGGCAACTGAGCTAGTATAGTTCAGGTACATTTTCGTAAGGTGCTGTTTTACGTCATACGGTAGGTAGCGGACTCCTGGCTCTAAGTACTTTTCACATGCATTACTAATCATGTCACTAACTTCCTTCAATTGCACATAGGCAAACTCTTTACCGGCGGCAACGTTGCCACTCTCAAGATAGGCGCGGCAACGTTCCGCGTAGCGCTGTGCAAAGCCTGCAATAACACGCATCTCAGTGCTAATAGGCATGAGTGCCCGCGTGAAGTCGTTCTGATTCATCTCCGAGGAGGGGAATACTAGGGCGCGCGCGTCCTTTTCGATTGCTTCAAAAAGTTCTGCGGCGGCTTCGAGAATGTGCGACATGGTAAACCTTCCTGTGGGTAATCTCCCCCCTATGGTAGGTAGAGTCCATAGGGGGGAGTGGTTTGGGGTTGCTTAGTAGATGTATTCCTTAGTGCAACCGATGCGGTTCATGGTCTTAATGAACTGGGTTGCGCCGTCGGTACCCAGCTCGCTTTCGTCATTGCGGGCGTACAGGTGGATTTCTCGACCGGAAATTACAGCCTTGAAGTGCGAGCCGTCAATCTCGAAGAGAAGCGCGTCGTTTTCGACCTTTACATCATCTACGCAGAGAGTGTCATCACGGAACCACTCGTTTTCTTCAGCGGCAACCAGTGCCTTTGCCATGCTTTCCAGGGTGGGGATAGCGCCCTCGACCAGGTTAAAGATGCGGTAGTTAGTCATGATGTCCAGCCTTTCGGTAGATGGTTAATGAACTATGCTTGAGAGCTTTTCTCTCTTGCTTATGTAACTATTATGACACAATCATTAAGGGTGCGCAAGTTAAAAACGTGTGAATTAGGTCACATTATATTTGAGATGCATTATCAGCCAATAGGGATACAGAAAACCCCGTATCCAACCCGGCTAGGTTAGATACGGGGCACTAGGTACTACTTCTTGTTAATGGTGATGTAACCCTCCTCCCAATTGACCTTGGGGGTATCGAAAACATCCTGGAAGTTTTCGTAATCTGCAAGTACCTTCACATCAACAGTGCCACGTTCTTCGCCGCACCATACGGTAAAGCGACCCTGCTTGCTGTAGTGGTCACGGCAAATCAGGCTGGGGTAAAGCTTCATGCCTTCCTTGATAGCTTCGATAGCCAGCTCGTGATTCGCAATCTTAAAACGTGCCATGATGGAAACCCTTTCATAAGGTAGATAGTGGAAGTAGCTTTAGGAGTTATCCCCTTGCTACATTTCTATTATGGCACAACAATAACCCCCATGCAAGTTAAAACCGTGTGAATTAGCTCACATGAGGGTTTTGCTTGAAAATAAGCCCCTTACTCTCACGCCGCTCAGCCCAATTCTTCCTATAAGGCGCGTACCTTTCAGCAACTTCAGATAGTGTCTTGCGTGCCGCCTTGCTTGCAACATGCTCAGAGTAGTACCCCAAGTCAGAAATACTAGCCATTTGTTCACGAAGTACAGAAACCTGTGCGCTCGCAAAAATAAGCAAATCCTCAAGGTCACCACTCGACCCATTAGCAACCGCCTCAAGATGCTTAGCGGACTGTTCGGCAACCTTAGCAAGAGCCTCCGCCTTATTGCGTGACCTAGCCATGTTATCCCGTACAGGTTGCTCTACATAATCACCGGGCGGGTACATAGTCATGCTTAGTAGAGTGGCATCCCATTCAATTTTTAGGAAATCCTTCACCACAGAATCAACAGTACGGGGTGACATAAGACGTTCAACCTTCTTTCAAATCAAAAAACCAACAGGGGTAGGTAATGGGTTACCTACCCAAGGATGAATGAGAAGAACACAAGTAGACCGAACCACATAAGGTAGTCCTCAGTGCTCATCTTAGAATATAAGGCGTATAGGCTCAGGGTAATAGCGCCGATAAAGAAAAACATGAAGCCCTCCAGGTATCAGGTGAAACAGGGATAGTGAACACCCCTATTATACCACAGAAAGAAGCCCCTATGTCTTTATTTGCAGATAAAGACATAGGGGCTTTCGCAACAGTAAGGTTATGTGTATATTGTTTCCACTAGTTACCTAGCGGGACACTCTTATTGTAGCATGACGAATGACCGGAACGCAAACTGTGTTGCACCTGGTAGCAGGGTGGCTACCACGGATGGATGGTAAGATAGCAATTACTATTAGGGCTATTTCGCATTATGGGGACTAGTCACTAGAGGTGGGCGAAGAAAAGCACCCCTAGAGGTCTACCTGCATCTAGGGGTGCTCGCATAAGCACTAAGAGGTCTTCTCATACGGGGGGTAGGTCTTAACCCGCTCAGGCTCAACAGCTTCTACAGGCTCTTCACTTTCACCAAAACGCTCCGCTAACCATACAAGACCCCCAAAGATAACACCAACCCCAACAGAAGCAACAATACTATTCGACAAGAACCCTAACATCACCAACAGAGCCAACAAAGGTACACTATCGACCCCCGCGTGCTTAAATACCGCACACAAAACTATAATGGTTCCAAGAACCCACGCCGCCATAAGAGGAATCGCTGAAGCCAATACAAGCGGTGCGCCACCCACCGCCCCAAGAATCATAATAACCACCAGAGCCACAACAAACACAAAGCCGGGCACTACAAACGAAACCCACGGGGGGGAATCCATCAAAAACCCCATAGGGGTAAAACCATTCATAAAATCAATCAACATTATAGAGTCCTTTTCGCTACACAGTGGGTGATACACCGCTTACCTTGTTTGTCCTACAGCATACCCATGTTTTGAGCGCTAATGAAAGCGGAGAATAGCATCATAACCCACCCGATAACGGCAACAGTGGTGCTGATGGTTTTCAGCTTATTACCGTTTCGGCCTTGGATACTGGAACTTTCCAGTGCAACAGCGTGACCACTCATTGCTACTATAAACCCGAGCATGGAGATGGTGGCTAGTGCTTCAGTGCTCATAACTTACTCTTCTTTCCGTTAGTGAATCAAAAATGTATTGGGGTCACGCCGCTAAACGTACCAGCCAGTCATAATGTGCAGGTAGATTTTCAACGGTTCAGGTGCCACGAACTGCAATAGACCAAGCAAGAACATTGTAAAAGTAATAAGACCCAAAGCGGTAAGCGTCGCACCAACATAGGCGCGGCGGGTGTGTGCTAGGCGCTCTTCTAAGCTTTCCATCACGGCAACAGACCTAACCCCACGCACACCAAATACGAAAGCCAGCACAGCAAACGCGGCAAGCACTGGTAGAGTTACATACCCCAAAGCGGAGCCCCTTTCAAAGAGAACTAGAATAAGTAAAAGATTGGTCGCCTACCTCTAGTAGGGTGACCTTCACATCAAGTATACCCGTTACGGGGAACCACACGCTAGAGGGTGATTATAAGAAGAGCGCCCACAGCAGTAAATCTTCATACTACTACTGTGGGCGCTCGAAACACGACCGATACGTTCTGCTCGTTATCTTAGGCTACTTCGCGTTCAAGGTGGCAACCTTAACCAATGCTTCACTTACTTCATGGCACAGGTCATACACGGCTTCGCGCACAGATTCAACCCTAGATTCAATAAGGTTACGCACCTGTGCTTCTAGCACATATAGTCGGGCAATATCGCCGCACCTATCTGCTTCCCAGTTCAGCTTACTAATCTCATTCAGTAGCTCAATCAGTTCAAGAACCGAGATAGCGACAACAAACCCTTCAGGCTTATTGCGCATCGTCTCTTTGAAGCCTTCTACTCGCTCTGTGATGCCGTCGCTAAACTTCTTCAGCGCCACATCCTGTGCTTTGCGGATAGATTCAAACTCGCCAACCAGGTCGGGGTTGCAGGTGGGGAGAATCATGAAAGACTTCGACCATACAGGATTCTCTGAACCGTCAGGCTCTACCACATGAAGGTCGCTGTTGTAGCGGCGTTCTCCCATGTAGATAAGCCAGCTTTCATCCAGGTCAGAAACAAAGCTCAAGGAACAAGTCGAACCATCCGCAATATTGCGTGCCTGAACGGTTACCCCGTCACCCCCAGTAACCTGAAGGAACTGAACGCCATCCTGTGTCTGAACACGAACAATATCCCCGACAAAGAAACCGAACGGAGACACGCCCACCTGCTTGTTAGTCAGCAGGTAGTGCTGGAAATCAGACCGGGCAGGCTCAGATGCAACCCTACACAGGAACGCCCTTACAGCTTCCTTATCTGATTCAAAGTTCATCTCACCCAACAGCTTATTACACTCAGCCTCAAACCCGACAAGTCCCGCCAGCTCCCTATCCGCAAGAGCTTCAACAACACTATCGACCGTGCCCGAATCAAGAACATGCGGATTCGACAAGTTCAGGTTCAGCGGGGCAACAGGTGCACCACTACGAACCTTACCCAGCACCTTACGCGCCGCAACAAGCGCATTGAAATACTTTACAGCCGCTTCACGCTCATTCTCTGCAAACACTCGAATAACATCCACAAGCATCGTAGGTTCACATGGGTCGCCACTCGACAGTGAACCACCCCACAGAGCACCTCGATGCGCTGTAAAAGAACTAGGGTACTTATCCGTCACCTTATCCGCCGGACGCGCCTTCAACACACAGCGCAACTCACCACCACTGACACCCCTCAGCTCAGCCCACTCTACACCGTCCGTACTCAACACCTGATACACGCCATACGAACCATCCTGACCCTCAACAGCCACAACGAAACCACCGGCTACAAAATCAGAAACAGGAATACCCATAACAGGTACACATCCTTTCAAAAGAAAAATAATTACAAGAACAAGTATACCCCCCCCAAAAAAAAGCAAACCACCACTAAAAGCCTACCCTTAGAGCTACACCCTGAAACCCTGAACATGCCTTACAGCCCCTATAGAGCCCCATATGTTGTGCATTGATGCTCAAGCCCGGAGGGTGTGGACTGGCATAAGAAAACCCCCTAAACACTAACTGAAATAGTGCTTAGGGGGTTCTACCCTGGAAAAGTGAAGACTTCAATAATGTTGCCCCAGGAGCAAGAACCGCAGGTGTACTTGCTCAAGAATAGGAACGGCTACCGAAGCCACCACTAACTATACCATAAACCGGTGGGCAATATCTGTAGCTAACCTTATTTTTCTTCGGGGTGCTCTGCATACCAGGCTTCTTCCTCTTTAATGCGCCAAGCCGCCCGAGCTTCCCATTGCGCCCTATCCCTAGCGCCACGTTCCTCTTTGATAGCTTCCCGCTTAGCTTCAGCTTCCTTATTCACCTTATCCATGTATTCTTCCAGCTCCTCCTTAGAGGCGGGTTCAAAGTACTCAATACCTGTTGCAGGTGAAACATGTATCTTACGTGGAACTTCGCCGTGCTTATCAAAGGAACTAGCCCATGTGCCATTGCCAGTATCATGGAACTCAAGCTCAATACCGTAAATCTCAGCAATCTCACGCGGGGTCTTATAGTGCCGCCAATAGTCCACGCCAAAATAAGGCAATACAGAGCCACGGTCTGTGTCTCCGAGCGCCTGTAGAGTGCTGAAATTCCCGTCGCCTTCACGAATAACAATGCCCTTCGGGTAGCCCCACATGTTCATTGGTTCGTCAATAAATTCACCGCGAATAATTACAGGGTCACACTCGCTCACAAGTACGACACCTGAAATACTTGAACCACTAGTCAAGAAGATGCGCCCCGCCACAACAGTCGAACCCTTCACGGAGCTGAACCTACCCACATACGCACCATCAGAGACACGGGCACGCCCCGAAATCCAAGAATGATTATCCACCTGTGTTTGTTCGCCTAAAATTTCCCCTGAAGTCTTCAACAGAAGCGGCTCAAAGCCTAGACCCCAAAGGTTACGACCAACAACCTGGGCGTAGTCGGTAACCATTGAATCGCTTACCTCGGCACCATCAATCACCTGTGCATAGTCAGAGATGAGTGACTGACCGCTAACCTCGGACGGGTAGCTCACATGGGCGTGTCCGGTGACTTGGCTATCACCTGAGACGTAGCCGGATACGAACGCCTCGTCTGCAATCCAGCAGTCGCCCTCATTAGATAGACAGTCCCCATAAGGGACAGTGCCCATTGCCACGTAGCCGCCCAGGTCGCCTGGCTCTACGGGCGGTAAACCGAATGGGCGTTCAATCCTGCGTAGGGCACGGATACGCTGATACCTTGTATCGCCAATCATGACACTATGCTTCTCTTCGTTCAGAATTTCGTACTTGGCGTTACGCCAGTTAGTGTCATCAGGGAGTGCGGTCTTGGTCTGGCTACTCATCTCGGCGCGAATACCGGCACTCGCGCGCTTCACAAAACTGTTCATGGATTTTATGATTAAAGTTTTAACCTTTCAAAGTTTATTATCGAGCACAGCAATTAACCCACCATAAAGGGAAGCGGGCTAAATAAATGTTGTGCGGGGGTTGTTTACGAATAATATATGCACATCTTCAATCGGTGCACATAATCCATATAGCCTAAAGCGAAAAAATTGAAATTCTCTGCATTATTGGGAAAAGCGAACAATCCGCGCACCTCTATGCACACAGTCATGCGCACCTCTATGCGAACAATCCGCGAACTTCCATAGGGCGCATACTAGGGCGTGGCATAGGGCGCGGTATAGGGGGTATTACTAGGGTAAAACACTGAACAAATACAGGGGTAAATCACTGGGGGAATAACAGGGGTAAAACACTGGAGTAAACACTGGGGTAAATGACTGAATTATAAGCGGGGTAAATCACTGGTGTAAACTATGAATTTACCTTGACACAATCTATGAAATACTATTGACGTATTCTATGAATTTTCATTGACGTAAACCATGACAAGAGTATGTCACTGGCATGTCAAATGCATAACGTAACCTATGACAGCAGTATGTCGCAGACATGTCATACCTATGAAACAAATGTGTAACAGATGGTCTAGAACTCATGTACACCGCAAAGCCTAACCATAGACACAGAAGAAGAGCACCCACAGCAACATGTAACCATGTACTGTGGGTGCTCTTATTCTCTATTAGGGTTTCATGGCTGGGTGGGTCTACTAGTTGCCGGGTGCTACATGGAATACATACTTTGTGTATGCTAGTTTGGCGTTTACTTCACAGCCTGTGTCTCGTCCCTGTACGCATAGTTTGTCTTGGTTCGGGTCAGGTCGTGTATCGCTGAGGAAGTTGGTGGGTGCTAGGTAGTAGACGGGTATGTATTCTACATAGGGGTTTGTTCCGGGTTGAATGTCTTCACTGATGACGATTTCGTTCTTGGAGTCTGTGGTGCTGACGGGGGTGCTAGTGCTGAATGTGTCGGATACGGTGGATTTCTGAGGCTCATACCACGTGTATGTGGTAATGTACTTATCCTTGTCCCTGGCACTATCAACCTTCTCTTTCCTTGTCCGCACCCAAGCGCCACCGTCCGGGTTTGACAGCTCATGCTTCTCGGACACAATAGACTTCGACCCGTCAGCTGAAATGGAGTACTCAGGCGATACGTGCGGTGCATCTTTACCCGCCGGTGTTGTACCAACGAAATACATGATACCCGCAAGGATAACTAGACCGACAGCTGACCAGCCGCGATAGATTCGACCAAACCACGGGCTACCGTACTCGAAGTTATCTACGACATGCGCCAGGGTAACACCAGCCAACAGTCCCAAAAGAGCCCAGATAAGCATAAAGTCGCCAAGATGATACCCAACCATAGTGCCCCCACTTGATGCAACCCATAGTGAGATGAGCACCCAAAGCCAAGCAACGACGTGCGCGCGGTTCAGCCAGCGGCGGGGTGTTTCCTCACCTATCTTGAACATGGCAAAAGTGCCAATCACCCAAACAGCACCCATGAGAAGTAGGGCACCGGCAATCACTAGCAACAGTGAGCTGAACGGTTCAATCATAATAGAAACCTTCCATAATAGAGACAAAGAACCTATGCGTGAGCACACACTAGGTGCTTACAGGCAGACACAGAGGCAATAGTGGCACTTAGAACAGTAGAGCCGACAATTTACCTGTAGTCAAACCAAGTAGTACCAGGTCGATAATCAACCACGGGTAAGCTTTGCGCGAGGCGGCAATATCATAACCACGGCACACCCTATAGTTGTTCACAGTAGAACATGCAAGAATGACCCACAACACAAGCAATAGGAAGACGGTTATAAACATGCCTTATGCTTCCTCTTGCTCTTCGTCATAGGGGTTAGGTTTGAGAGTAAACTCGTTCGGCCCGGTGTAGGCGTATGAGCGTCCGTCGTCCTTGTATCGTTCGTTTACCTCAGCTACGACCTTCTTACTCCAATCCATCAGATAGTCAGGGTACTGAACCCTTGCCGCCACATGCATCTCATGGCGTAGCGTGGTGAGTACAGCGCTCGCGAACTCTAGTAGCGCTTCATCATTGCCGACGCTCTTCTCAAGAGCCGCCTCTAGAGCTTCAGCGCAATCACGCGCCATAAGGGACAGGGAGCCGCCCTTACTGCATGTCATCACATGGTCAGAGTACACGCGGGACGGTACATCATTACCCAGCGGTGGGCGAACGGCAACGTTCAGGGAACCGCCGTCCCAGTCTACCTTCTTAAATTCGCGTACCAAAGCGCGACCCTCATCACTGATAGGCATGATAGGTAATTCCTTCCGATAAGAGAATAGAGAGTAAAAGATTAACAAGTGTTCACATGACACTATCACAGCCAAAGATGTAGGGGCGCGTCATGTGCCACACGCCCAGTATAACATCACTCGTATACACTGCGCATTAGCGACATGGAGATGTTCACCTTCACCCCTATGGGGGCATACACACCCGTAGGGGCGCTCGCATGTCACATAAAGAACACAGGGGGTAAGATACAGGGGGTATGAGTAAAGCCGCCGGGTAACCCTCTGTATAGAGAGCCACCCGGCGGCTAAAAACTAGGACGTGTCGGTTAGACGGTAGCAAACACTACAGTATCCTCGAAGACCGGCTGACCGTCCACAAACTCAACAAGAGCCTGCCCCTGAAGCACGTGGTTCTTCATATTGGCGATAAGTTCACCGAACATGCGGCGCATCAACGACTCATCATTGGCGACACTACCGGACACCTCGGCGGTCATCTTTACGCGACCGATAACCCAACCGTCATCGCCGGGATTCTTTGCCGGGTCAGTTGCTAGAACGTCATAGGTGACGTGTGCATCTTCACCTGCGCCCCAAGAGAAAAACTCTAGCGCCATGTCCGCCGATTCCCAGGCGGAAACATTGCCCATGTGTCGAGTGCCTACCGGGGCGAACTTCAGGTGAGCAATGGTGTACGGTTCCATAACCTCAATAACGTTAGACATAGTAGACAGCTCCAATCATAGATAGTGCAAATAATCTCTAGCGGGAAACCCCCGCCGGGATACTTCAATTATAACACACCCTCTAATGGTATTGTCAAACGCAAAACCCACCCCAGATGAAACACATCATCTGGAGCGGCATAAACAAAAACCGGGAACTATCAACTCAGAACGTAGAAATTGACGCCAATCATACTTTCTACTTCGTGACGCTGACAGCCCCCAGTTTTGGAAGTGTTCATAAGTTAGACAAGCACAGTACTAACCTACCCCATTAGTATATCACACCCTCGCAACAGATGCAACCCCATACAGTATGGCACATACTGAAGGCGCCCGTAGCAACAGTATACGTGTCACTATTCCGCACTGTTCGCATCGCTTGAGGCGGGGAACCAATCGGGTATAAATACGCACACGGTAGATACGGCGAACACCGCTAACTCAATCAGAACTACAGTCATAAATTCACCGTCGCGCAAGGGGCGGTTTATCATTGCCCCCGCACCAACCAAGAAGAGACTCAAAAACATTGCCACAAACCCCGCCTTACCAACACCCTCAGTGAAGCCGCGCCAGCCTTTTCCGGCGGGCAGGAACCAAAACATGTTCCATACCCAAGTAATCACAATGAGTGCCAGTACGCTAAGCATGAAATGTGAATTAGGCAACAGTTATTCCTTTCCTCATGATAGGTACCCGCATGACGGATTATCACCTATACTGTCGGTGACTCCAAACATTATAACTTTCATTACTAGATGCAGAATCCCAGAACACCAAACAGAAGATTGAGACGACACAATACAAGGGTATGCCCAGGATAGTACCCCAAATATACGGGGTTGCTGACTGGTCACTAAACATTAGGGATAGGGCGTAACCAAAGGCGCTTACCCAGAGGGACATTCCCAAGAGCCAGCCAACAATATACCAAAAAGTCCGTGACCAAAAGAACAGTAGCGTCAATACCAGGAACAACCCTATGAAGAAGTTTGCCATAGTACCCTACTTACCCTCCTTCTTTTCGGGTAGGCTGATGCCGTTGCTCACCTCATATAGGGTGAACGTGGCTTCCTTATCCGCCGGGTCATTCAGGGTTAGCTTCCAGTCGGTAGCAACCCCGCCGCACCAAGCAAGGGAAGTGAATAGGTGCTGATACGCTACAGACAGCTTCGGAAACCGAATCACACCAACCTGCGCACCTGACTCAGAGAGAATTTCCAGACCACATGTGGCACCCCAGGCAGACCAGTGATAGTCATACCCCGAATAAGGGTCTGTGTCTTCATGGTTAGTAATCCCATCTTCACTGAACACCTTAGCGTACTTACCTTCACGGTTAATACGACCCACCGCCTGCGCGAGAGTCTTCTCACCCTCACGCAAAGGCACTACCACATTAGGGGTGAACCCACGGTCACCAAAACGAACCTGCATAGTCTCCATGATAACTACAACCTTCCTTGCAGATGCTAGAAATAAAAACTATTTACACCCAAAGCACACACTCACCCTTAGCTGTACTCAACACACAGTTAGCTGTACTCAACACACAGGGGGTATGCTTTCATGATTCAGTGGCTTAGCCCTTGAGCTTGTCTACAGAATAGTTCGCCAGTGCTTCGGTTCCATCGTATTCCATGTCTTCCACTAGCTTGCCACGCTCAGCCTCATCTTCTACCTCACTAACCTTCAACTTTTCATAATTGGAAAGCGCCAGATAGTAGTCATCAAACTTCACCAGGGAACTAGACCGTACAGCCGCCCCCAGGTGAGCCATATAGAACACCTCACGCAGTGCGTCTTCAGTAATAGTGAAAGTACCATCACCGTTATAGGTGAAAGCTTCAGCGAAAATATCCATTAGGTGCAAACCCTTCAGAAAATAAGTAGATGCCACCAGTATACCACAGGCTCTAAGAGTCAGTGACACATACTCACGCCATTAGGTAGACGTTAGCCCGGCATGACAATCGCCTTAACCGTGGCAAGAACAGCCACAGCAAAGAACAAGGAACAAAAAATAATACAGCCGTAACGTAGCTCAGTGGTAAGGTCACCCCAATAAGCTACAAGGAACCATGCCCAAGCAATACAGCATACCCAAAAAAGAATAGCCACAACCATCAGTAATCACACCCTTTCTCGAAAAACTTCAAAAACTAGAACCAAAACAAGGTATAGGAACCCCTATTAGGCGCCCTAAAAACAAGAACCTGCACTGTAGTGCATAACGCCCTGACAAGGGAAAAGGCTACTTTCCACACAGGGCCAGATACCCAAAAAAACACCCAAAACCATTATACCAAAAAACAACCCCAAAAACAGGCAAAAACCACCCCCAAAAACCCAAAAAAGCACCCAAAACAGACCCACGCCCCACCAACAACACCCCCAAAACACCCACCACAAAAACACAAAACCCCCCGACAAGGCAAAAGACACAAAAACATACACACAGACACAACACCAAAAAACAAAAAAGAACAACAGAACACCAGGGCACCTAACCACCCGGCACCCACCACACTACCACCCCTACCCCTCACCTTACCCTACCGCCTCCCTTCACCTCCTCTACCCTTCCACCCTTTCTAACCCTTACCCCTACCTTACCCTTTACTACCCTGCCCCCTGTCTAGCCTTCCTTTACCCTTGTTCCCTTACTGTGTGTGTCTGTGTGTTCCCTTTCTGTGTGTGTTCTGTCTAGCTGTTCTCTTGTTCTGTATGTGTGTGGTGTTTCTGTCTAGCTGTGTTGTTGGCGTGTTCTGTCTAGCCTTTGTCTCCCTGTGCCCTTGTGTGTCTGCGTGCCCCCCCCCTTGTGTCTGTTGTGTTCTCTGTGTTTTGGTCTGTTGTTCCTGTGTGTGTCTGTGTCTATTGGGTCTGTGTCTGCTCTACTGTGTGTCTGCTTATTGTGTCCCCTTGTGTGTTCTCTTATGTGTGTCTACTGTATGTGTCTTATATGTGTGGCGTGTATCTGTTATTGGTCTGCGTGTCTGTGCTTGTGTGTCTATTGTCTCTATGTGTCTTGTGTATTGTCTGTGTATGTGTGTTGCGTGTGTCTTACTTGTGTGTACCTGTGCCTGTCTGTGTGTTCTATGTGTGTGTTATGTGTCTGTTTCCTTGTATGTATGTATATGTGTGTACTGTGTATCTGTGTTCTTGTTCTGTGTTTGTGTTGTTGGTTACCCGTTTGTTGTGGCGTTTATCATGGTGGTGTGATGGGCGCTTGTTTTTTGGGTTTGGTGGTTTTGGTTTTTTGGGGGGTGTGGCGTGTGTGGAATTTTTTTATTTTTTTATTCACGGTTTGGTGTGGGTGGTCGTCTTTTGTTAGGTTTTTGTTATCGCACATTTTTTTGCGGGTTTCCCTGGGGGTTGTGTCACACCTGAAATTTTTTTAAAGATATAACACACTCATACTGTGGTTATGTGATACTTGTGATGAGCTTATATATGCCTCTGTTGGCGTACTTATACCACACCCCGCATTGTTCTGATATTGCACCCGTTTATACTTGTGCCCGTGTCTGCCTTTGCCTGTGTTCGTATCTGCTTGCGTCTATGTCACCCCCGTGTTTCATTCCATGTTGCCCCGGTATTGTGTCTACTCTTATACCTTGTCTTGTGTCTGCTTGTGCTTGTAGTATGTCGTGTGTTACATTCCGTATTGGGTGCCGGTGTCTAGTGCTTGGTGGGTGTGCCGTATTGGGTGCGTTACTTGTTGTGGCGTGTTTCACTTGCTGGTTTTATACCCCCTTTTTTCTTATGTCTGCTTGTTCTTTTGGAAGGATTGTGTTTACTGATGACTACCCGCCTTGTTGATGCTGATACCCCTAGTATTGGTGGTTCTGTTGTTGAGTCTACTGGTGTTGGTGCTGATGCTACTTTTGTTGATGTTTGGTGCCCTGGTAGTGTTGCTTCTGCCCCTTATGGTGTTCTTTCTGGTGGTGGTGTTCTTTATACCTCTTCTACGCCTGCTGGGTCTAGTGGTGGTGTGTCTGGTGGTGTTCTTTCTGTGCCTGGTTTTGTTCAGATGGGGTGGGGTTCTTCTGGGTGGGGTGCGTCTTCTAGTGGTAGTATTTTGTCTGGTGTGGAGGAGGCTTGGGGGTATGGTTACTCGTTTGTACCCCCTGTAGACCCTGTAGAGTCTTCTGTGGGGTCTTTTGTGTCTAGGGTGAGTGATTGTGCCTCTGGTGTGTTTGAGTGCCCCTGTGAGCCGTCTGTGGGTTCTGGGTCTGTTTTGGGTGTTGAGGTGCCTGTTTCTAGTGTTTGGGATGGGTTTTTGGTGTCTGTTGGTGGTGTGTCTTCGGGTGGTGGTGTTGTACCTACTAGTGGTGGTGTGTCTTTGTCTTTTGTGGAGGGGGCTTCGGGTGTTTTGGGTTGTGTTTCTGGTGGTGGTTTGTCTGTTGTTGTGGGTGTTGGTGTGCCTTTGTGGGAGGGTTTTGTTGCTGATTTTTCGGGTTTGAGTGTTACGTCTGCTGGGTTTGGCGCGTTGCCTTTTGGTGGTGGTTCCACTTCTGGTGGGTCTGCTAGTGGTGATGCTTTGGTGGGTTGTTTTCCTTTGAGTGTTGATGTGTGCCCTAGTGTTGGCGGGTCTGTTGGTGGTGTTTCTGGTGGTTCTGTGGGTGTGTCTTTGGTGGGTGTTCCTGTGGTGTATGGTGTGTCTGGTTTTGGTGGTTTTTCTGTGTCGTGGGGTTTGTCTTCGGCTTCTTTGGGTGTTTTGTCTGTTGGTGGTGGGGGTTCTGGTTGGCGTGGTGTTTTGGGTGTTTCGGGTTTGGGTGCTGGTGGTTTTGTGCCTGGTGTTGTTGGGGTTTCTGGTGGTGTTGGGGTTGGTTCTGAGGTTGTTGTTGATGGGGCGGCTCATAGGGGTTTGGTGTTTGGTTCGCGTTTGGCTCCTGGGGGTTTTGTTGATGTGGCGGGTTCTGTTGGGGTTGGTGCGTCTGGGTCTGTTGATGGTGTTGCATTGGTTGATGTGTCTGATGTTGAGTTTGGTTCTGTTGGTGGTTTGGGTAGTGTTTCGCCGGTTGGTGGTAGGGTTGCTGGTTTGGGTCGTTTCGCTGGTTGGTGGCTTGTCCGTAATTGGGTTGGGTCTGTTGTTGGTGGTGTGGGTCGTGCCGCTTGGGGTGATGTTGTAGGGTCTGTTGGTGTGGGTTCTGTGTCTGGTTCTGCTGGTTTGGGTTTGGGGTTTGTTGCTGGTAGTGAGGGTTATGGTTCACCGGTTGGTGTTGTTTCTGGTGGTGGTGGTTCTGCTGGCTTGTTTGGTGGTTCTGCTGGTGTTAGTGAGGGGTTTGTTGGTGGTGTTGTTGATGTTCCGGTGGGTTCGCCAGTGGTGGGTTTGGGTGTTGATTTGGTGGATATTGCCGGGTTTGTGTCTGACCTATTGTAGGGTTAGTGTCCGGTTTTGGGCTGGTGTTTTATTTGGTGTTTTGGGTGTTAGTAAACCCCCGGTTTCCTGTATTATTCAGGTTGCCGGGGGTTACTTTGTACCTAGAGGGGGTAATGGTTAGTGTATTGCCTAGTGTAAGGCGGTGCTGATGTCTAGGTATAGTAGTAGGTTGTTGATTTCTTCGTCTAGTTTTTCGGGGTATTCGTTGAGGTATTCTATGATGCTGTACCCGCCATGTTGTAGGCTTTGGCGTGTGAGGCGTATTGCTACTTCCCAGGGGTAGCAGTAGATTTTTCCGGGGCTGGGGTAGTCTAGGTGGGTTTTGATGATTTTCTGGATTGCAGGGTCAATAGTTCCGTCTTTGAACTGGAAGGCGGGGTAACCTTTGGGTTTATTGTGGTCGTCGAGTTTGAGGATGAGGTGGTCATCTACTAGCTGATTCAGCTCTTCTTCGGTGATGTTGAGGTATTTACAGGTAGTGGTTGTATTGTAGAGTTTGCCTACGGTGTTGAGGATTTGTTCTTTAGGGGTTTGTTGGGGTTGGTGCTGGTATTCGAGGACGTATTTTGCAACGGTGGCTTTTAGTTTGAAGGCTAGGTCGTTGCAGTTTTCTGTGGTGATATTGAGGTTGCCGTGGGTGGTTAGGTAGTCGATGTATTCGGTGATTTCTTTCTTTACGATTTCGGTGGGGGCAGGGTTGTTGTTGGCTTCCGCGTGGGTCATTAGGGTTCCTTTCAGCTAAGTTTAGGGGTGTCGGTGTGACGCTTGTAGGTGTAGGTTACCACACTGGTTGGGGGTGTGCAAACTATTCAGTGTAGGGGATGGTGTAGTCTTCGGGGTCGGGTTCGTACCATTCGGATTGTTCGAGTTTTTTGATGACGTTGTTTAGCATTGTGGTGAGTTGTTTTTGTTGTTTGGGTGTTAGGTTTTTGCTGTAGGGGGTTTGTGTTTCGGTGCTGTTGGTGAGGTGTTTTAGTTCGTGTGCGTATTCGATGGTGTAGTCGATGATGAGGTCGTAGGAGACTCCCCATGCGTAGCCGTCGCTGTAGTCGGTGCTGATTTGTTCCCAGTATGTGTCGGTTAGGTAGTCAGTGGTTAGGGTGGTTTCCCAGTTTTTGCCTTTGATTGCTTTTTGTTTTAGGGTGTTCCAGTGGGGGTGGTTGATGATGGTTTTTAGGGCTTTTGCCGCGTCGTGGGGTACACATTCTGTGTTGTTGTTGTTTAGGTAGAATGTGTGGGTGGGGGTTAGGTTGGTGGTGTTTGCGTTGATTTCTTTTTGTAGTTGGGGTGTTAGGTGTACTCGTTTTTGGGTGGGGTTGGTTTGTGATTGTACTAGGGTTACGTCTGGGTTGATGGCTTCTATGGTTTGCCAGATGTTGATGTCTTCGTCGTTGTTTTTGGTGATGATGGTGTATTCGGGTTTGTTGGTGGTGGCTTTTATGGTGTTGTTGTTGTGGGGGTTGAGGTCGATGATTTTGGGTGTTCGGGTGTTGTGTACTGGTGTGGTGGTGGTTAGGGTTCCGTTGTGTAGGGTTGCGGCGATGGTTTGGGGTGCTGTTTCACTGTTGGTGGTGTGTTTGCGTTCGGCGGTGATGGTGTCACCGTTGGTGTGGGTTACTTTGTATAGGGATTTTTCGTTGTTGTTTTGTAGGATGAACGCTTCGCCTGCGGTTAGGGTGTGGGGTGCTAGGGGGATTCGCATGGTGTTTTACTCTCCGTGTTTTTGGTGTTGGTGGTTTAGTGTGGCGTTTAGGGCACCCCTTTACTGATTGCTCAGGGGTGCCCTTTGCCGTTATATTGTGGGATTATTTGCCCTGTTTGGGGTTGATTAGGATTTCGATGTCTTTGTGCCAGTCGCTCCAGATGGGGGTTCCGATGGGGTATGTTTTACCGTCCATCTTGAGCCATTCTTTAGTACTGAGTTCCCAAGGTTCATCTAGGTAGGTGGTCATTGATACACCAATATTGTGTTTACCTTGGGGGTCGCTGGTGAAGGTGGTGTTGATTTCGACTACACCAATACCGCCTTCGTCTTTGGTGTTTGCTGACACGTTGAGGTGGGCGTACATTGTGTAGGGGGTGCCGGTTGCCTTCTCATGTTTGGTTGCAAGGAACCTGATGAGGCGCACTAGGTGCTCGGTGGTTTCAGCACCCGGTTTAACCTCAACGATTTCTCGCTGTGGGTTGTCTAGAGTGAAGGTTCCTGGGAGTACTACCCACCCTGCTTTGCGGAGTTCATTCTCGCGCTTAGCGATTTTATTGGCAGTCCAGTAGTTCCTACTGGGGGTGCCAAACGAGTTGTGGAAGACGTAGCGGTTGTTGATGTTCCCGTAAGATAGGCTCCTGGGTTTTGTCATGTTTTACTCCTTGGTGGGGTGCACCTTTTGGGTTATTTGTTGTAGGGTTTAGCCCTTTTTGATGGGGTCGGCGTATAGGGTTTTTGCTAGGGCATTAAGGTACTGGATTGTTGCCGCTGATTTTAGTACCTGATGGAATGTTTCAAGTGAGTTTTTCTGGAACTGTGCGTGCAACACAGTCGGCTGTGAGGAGCTGTAGATTCGGGGGTTAGAGATTTTGAAGGACTGTTTTTCCCAAGGCAAGCTTTCGTGGTATGCCTCTTTGATTGCTTGGCAGAACTTCTTGTCGTGTTCTTCTGTTGCTAGGTAGGTGGCGTATTCGGTTGCTACCTTAGCGTATTTGGTGGCATACTTTTTGCGCCCCGCGTCAATATTGCAGGCCGCATCATGAAGCTTACGTCCAGCTTCTTCTAGCAAGTCCTTAACCTTTTTAAACTCTTCTTCACGCTTATCGAGGCGCAGGCTAAGAGCTGGCTTATCAGGGGAGCCGTAGGGAATGTAAGCTCCGGGTGCTAGTTGCTGGATTTTAGAGTATTCTTCGATGAGTTTGTCTCGTCCGCGTTCCATGTCGAATAGCTCTTCAATGTCTACGTTTTCCGACTTTTTAATGTGGTCGAAGTCTCCAGTAACTAAGGCGGCTAGGTTAATGGGGTACCCACCTTCTGCATTAACATACTGTTCCACGCCTTCCTTGCCGAGGATGTGCATTGAGGTGAGGGTACCTCGTAGGGTGCGCATTGTACGGGTGACTTTATAGATGTGGTCGTCGGTGATGATGATGTCGCCGGACTCAAGGTTATTTAGCATAGGTTGTTTTCCTATTCTGTAGTGCTTGTGTACCCCGGCGGGGTTGCGTGGTTTCGGGGTGTTTAACCACCCTGCCGGGGTGTGTTTTAGGGGGTTTGGTTTACGGGTTTGTTAGTAGTACCTGATTACGGAGGTCTTAATGTCTTTCAGGTGTTCCGGGTGTACGTGTAGTACATTATCGTCCGTGAGATAGGGTAGTTTACCTTCGTGCTGGTCAAGAACCATCTTCAGCTCGCGGGGGTCATACCGAACTGACGCTACTGTGCCGTCGGTTAGTAGGTAGTGTACGCGGGTTGCGCTTCGCGTCTTGTATGACGTTCCATCAAAATCCTCGATTGCGGTTACGATGGTTTCAAACTGGATTTTGATGACGGTGTAGTTATTCATGTTTTGAATATCTTTCTGTCTTAGGGGTGGGTTAGATTAGGCTTACGTTGCCGGTATGGATATTTTTCCAGTGGTCTTTGCTTAGCTGGATTTCGTCACGTCCATTATCCCCCGCCTTGACAAGGTAGGGGGTGTCGGTGTTTTTGAAGACAATTTTTACGTTGGGCAGGTCGTATACTGAGGTTTTCTCTGAGTATCCGTAGGTTTTGTAGCACGGGTTATTGCCTGCGTCTACGAAGTGTACGACTAGCACACGTGCCAGCTCAGGGCCACCGCCTATCCTGCGCACACGGGTTTCTAGTGCTAGGGCTAGAATAGGGTATTTTTCCATTCTTACTGCTCACTTTCAGATTTGGTGGCGCGACCGCCCATCATCTTGAGAAGCCTCTGGCTAAACGGGGTGTTTGCCATGTATTCGCTGTAGCTCATGACTGGTTCAAGATTTAGTGGTTCTTGCGGGTCTGCGTAGTGTTCGCTGAAGTCTACGAGCTTGCTGTTGAGTAGTGCGGTCATTGGGGTGTGGTCACCTTTCTTCCCTATGGGAGTGTGAGTGGTTCGTTATTGCTGTTATGATTGTAGCACACTTTTTATTTGCCGCTATGTTGGTGGTGGGCGTGGCTCTGGTTTTTCGGGGTTGCGCCTGTTTTATACCTTGTTTTTGTTGATTCTTTTTGGAGGTTCTGGTTTTGGCTGGTTCTGCTGTTTCTAAGCCTGTTATTGGTGCTGTTTCTGGTGTGGGTGCTGGCTTGTTGCCGGGGGCGTTCCCTTCGGGTGTTGGTTTGTCTCATGTGACGGAGGGGTTTGTTTGGCCTCATGGTGGCACTTCGGTTCTTGAGCGTGGTGTTGGTGTGAGGGATTTTTCGGATGTTCCTAAGCCGTTTAGGTCGTTTGAGTCTGAGTGTGCGGGTTATGTGTGGGATGCTTCGGTATCTGGTTGGTCTGGTTCTGTGTTTACTCATGGTGGTTTTTCGTTTGGTGTTACGCCGCGTGCTCGTTGGTCTTTTGGTGGTTCGGTTGATTTGAACGCTGTTGCTGATGGGTTTAGGGTTCCTGTTGGTGGTGTTGGTGCCCGTGCTTTGGGTGAGTCTGTGGGGGTTGAGGATTTGGTTTTGGGTGGTCTTGTTGCGCCGCCGGGTTCTGGTTCTCAGGGGTTCCCTGTTGGTGTTGGTGTTTCTGATTTGTCTTCTTTTAGGTTTGATTATGATGGGAGGGGCGGCGTTATGTCGTCTGTTGAAGTTTCTAATGTTTTGGCTGTTGAGCAGTCTTCGTATTGGTTGAGTCGTGTTGGTGGTGTGGATGTTGTGTCGCCGCCTTTGGTTGGCGAGTCGCCTGATGTTGTGGCGGCTAGGGTGAAGCGTTTGCGTTCTAAGGAGCGTGCTGATGGTGGTGTTCGTCCTCGTCTTATGGGTGTTCGCCGTGAGGTTGAGATTATGAGCTTCATTGGTATTTTTGGTTGGGTTGATGTGAGGGCTACTATGCTTTTGCTTGGTGTGTCTACTCGTGCTACTGCGTTGAAGTATTTGAAGGGTTTGCAGTCTAGGGGCTGTATTGAGGCTGTTGATGTTGCGGGTGCTGGTGGTCACCGTGTTTGGGTGGGTACTCGTGTTGGGCTTGATGAGTTTGGTGTTGGTGGTGGCGCGTTTAAGCGTTCGTCTTTGGGTAATATGGAGTTTCCGCATAGGGTTCTTGTTACGTATGTTGGTGCTTTGTTGTGGTGTGGGTCTACTGACGTGTTGAATCTTGGTGTTGGTGTTTGGGGTGGTCGCTCTTCGGGTGGTTCTGCTCTTCGTGGGTTTAATGTTGTTTCTGACCGTCAGATTAATGGTTCTTTGCAGGGTCTTTTGAGGGGTAATAATGCGCTTGAGATGCGTGATTATTTGATTGCTGAGCGTGCTAGGATTTTGCGTGAGTGGCGTGCTGGTGGCGGTAGTGGTGTTGGCCCTGAGTGTTTTGGTGGTAATGAGTGGATGTGGGCTGTTTTGTCGGCGGCTTCTACAGCGACGTTCCATGTGCCGGATATTGTTGCTATTTTGCCGCGTGGTGAGAATGGTGAGGCTCGTAGTATTGCGGTTGAGGTTGAGCGTGGTTCTTCTAAGTCTAGGGGTAAGCTGGTTGAGATTTTGGAGCAGTACCGTGATGACCGTTCGGTGTTTAGCAAGGTGGTTTGGCTGTGCACGTCGGATACGATGGTTCGCCGTGTGAATAAGTGGGCTACTGAGGAGGGTGTTTCTGACCGTATTGTTGCTTACAGGTTGGAGCGCCCTGAAGGTGGCGTGTTTGATAATACGGAGTCTGTCTTTAGCTTCTAGTGGCTGGGCATAATATAAGGGGAACCTTTAGCTTGTATTGGCTGAAGGTTCCCCTTATATTGTTTACGTGTTTGGGTTACATGGCTGGTGCTCGATTCCCAGCTTGTAGGTGTTCTGTTTGGGCATATTTTGCTTTTACTTCTGTATGGTGTCCACCTTTCCTTGTAGATTCTAGTAGGTGCTTTAAAACCATATATAGCTCTCTAAGGCTGTGATTTTATGCACCTATGCAAATGTGGAGGACATGCTTATCGTGCCTATGTGCAGGCATTTTGGGCTACTGGGGGCATATTGAGGGGCGTTATCCCCTGTTGTTACCCCGTAGACATGTAAGCCAATAAGGTTATGATGACAAAAACCCCTCAAGAGGTTAATCTTGAGGGGTTTTTGGTTACTCTACCAAATGTCGTCGCTCTTCTTATTCGGGTTATAATTGAACTTAATTCCGTTAGATTCTTCAAGCTGAATGAGTTGCCAGAACCTATTAGGGTCTGGGCTGTGCTTCAAAGCTGATTCGACGTAGCATGGCCCACCTTCACGGCAAAGTTCCACTAGGCGGCTACTCATATCTTCACCGGTTGCCTGTAGGGACTGACGGATATAGCGGATGTCGCCGCCTTGGATTGCCTGAATGAGCGCCTGGTCTGACTGCTTGATAACAAGAACCTCATGTACGGCTATCTTTTCGCCGTCGATTCGGTCTACTAGAGCCTGGGTGACGAACACTCGACCGGATGCCGCAATGGAGCGGAGCACGTCTTCACGTGTGTTCGCGCCGGTATCGGCGGCACCCATGAGTCGCTGAATAATACCTGCGGTGTCTTCCGCGTGTACCGTGGTCAGTGTAAGGTGACCGGTGGTAGCGGCTGTTAGAGCGGCACGCATTTCAACCGCATCCCTAACCTCACCAATGAGAATGATGTTAGGTTGCTGACGCATAGCTGATGAGATAGCGTTATTGAACGAGTACGTGTCACGTCCTACTTCACGCTGAATGAAGAGTGAACCGTTGGCTTTCTTATTGTTGTTATCGAATAGGTACTCGATAGGGCGTTCAATGGTGATGATTGTCGGCCCGGTTGGGTTGCCGTTAGCGTCTGGTCGGTGCACTTCCCTTGAAGCGTATAGTAGCAGTGATGCGATACTGGTTGTCTTACCGGAACCTGTGGGGCCAGAGAAAACGATAAGACCGTTAGCTTGGTGCATTGCTTTAAGTACTATGTCGGGTAGCCCGTAGTACTTTGGGTGATGCAGGTTTCCGGCTAGGATACGGAATGATAGTACGGCGTTGTCGAAGCCGGGGCTTGCCGCACTGATATTGAGACGTGTCCTTCGTCCGGCGTGCTCATATAGGGGTAGCGTATATGATGAGTCTAGCTCTTTTTGTGAGGTGAAGATGTCACGTTCAGCGCTTGGAATGATGACTTTCATCATTCGGTTAATTTCGCTTCGGTTCGGGATTTTAAACCCGTCGTAGATGTTGTTTCCACCCTTGATTTTGAAGCGGATAGGCGTGTCTGGGGTTACGTAAACGTCGGTTGCGCCCCTGTTGATTGCTTCTGTCAGGATTGCGCAGATGGGGAAGCCGGGCGGCTCGTCACGGTCGTTAGGTACTGAGTATCGTAGCGGGTTGTCTTCGCTGAGGCTTGTCTTGACGACACGTGCTTGTGTTGCGTCTACTGTGGGTGCCTCGGCTGGTTCTTCTTTTTCTTTGGTTTTTTGTGCGGCGGCGGCGGTGATTGCTGATTCGATGATTTCGTTCAGCTCTTCAGTAGTGAGGGTGGTTCCGTCTGCCGCTGGGGTGGGTGTTTTTTCTTCGGGTGTTACTTCCGCGTGGGCGGCAACTTCTTCGTTAATGCGGTTTAGTCGCTTGCGTGTTTCGGCTACAGTGTTGGGTCGCTTTGTTGTTTTACGCAGGTGGTTGAGTGAAAGCCCAGCGGTACTGTTCATTGCGTCTTGGTTCCTTTACTGGTTTAGGCGGGTATTTTAGGCTGTGTACCTTATAGCTTGGCGCTTGCGTTTCACCTTCATGTTGTGGGGTGCGTGCTTTGTGCCGCGTATGTTACGATGAACTTGTTATTTTTTATTGTTATACAGAAAGGTTCCACCTTGGGAATTTTCCACCGCAAGGTTAAGAAGGTAGACCCCACAACAGCTGTCGAGCCTATGCTGGTTTTGGAGCAGAGGCTCACGCTTGCTGACGCTTTGCTGACCTACTATGACACAGGGTGCCCTGAAAGTCTGAGGAATACCCTCATTAATGTTAGGGGTGCCCAGAAACGTGAGGGTGCTGAGCTGATGTTCCCTAATGACCTGTATAAGATTAGGGCTGAGGCGCTGACTGTTGCTAAGACGTATTACTTTGGCTCTACTATGCGGCCTGGTATGAGGCTGGACAAGATTATTAATTTTGAAAGGGTATTTGAACGCATGAGTGCTGTAGGTATGGAAAACGAAGAAGAGATTGCTAAGGGCCTTAAACTAATTGCCGAGACACGTGAAGCTTTGGGTGAATCGGCACCCAATATCATTGACTACATGGATGATATTGCCATGCTAGAAGCTAAGGTGAAGCGTCTTGAGTCTGAGATTGAGGATGGGCTAAAGTCAGCAGGTAGCCGCTGGAATAAGGCTGACCCTGAAGAGATTGCCGCCCGTAATGAGGAACTAGCCCTTGAGCTTATTGATACTGAGGAATCATTGAAGGCAAGCCGTAAGTTCCTCAAGGATACAGAGGCGGCTTTCAAGAGTAATCTTAGTATCTTGAAGGAAGCTGAACGCGGGTTGCGTCGCTTGGGTGATTTGCGTACTTCTCAGAAACAGCAGGAGCTTGTGAATAGCTTGAAGGATAAGTTGAGTGACGTAACTACTGGCTCGGCGTTCGATAAGCTTGCAGAGGAAGCTGAGGCTCGTTTGCAGGGTATGCGTGAGGTTCAAGAGAACAGCAATGACCGTGAGTTTACCCGCCTGACCGCGCAGGAGCGTCTAGATGCCCTACGTAAAGAGAAGGGGCTGTGATTCTTTTGAGTGCCACAGGTGCAGGACAAGAGCTAATTGAACGTGTAGCCAACTCACCATACCGGGGTGCCGCTCAAGCATTGGGTTATGACCATAAACAGAGCGACTGGCTTAAAGCTATCCAGGACGAGAAGGATGCCGAAGAGTCACGGATAGCCCGCCAAAAGCTAGGCAAATCGGCACTCAAGGTACTAGGTGTCCTGGCTGTTATTGGTCTGATTATCGGTCTTATCGTTGCGGCTATCTACGGTCTTTCTCAAGTTTCGTGGGGCGACTTGCTCCCTAAATCGTCACCGGCAAGTACAACTAGTTCGAGCAGTAGTAAAGGTGTCCTCTCCGGTGCGCTAGGGCAACTACTTGGGCTAGTTATGCTCTTGGCGCTTTTTGTTGGCGTGTTCAATGCCGTAAAAACCCAGAACGTAAGGATGCTTATCGTGCTTATTGTTCTTCTAGTATTGATTGTTAGCGTATTCTTCCTACTGCATAACATGCCCTCAATGCCTAGCGGCAACTCAAATAGTATAAACTCCGTTGGGTCAATAGGATAAGGGCTCTAACTCTTATGGCTAATGTATATACCAAAGAACATAATGCGCAGATGCGTATAAAAGACTCGCCGTATGCTGGTGCCGCCCGTGTTTTGGGTTATGACGATAAACAGCGTGGGTGGATTGATGGCATCAAGGATGCGAGGAAAGCTGAAGAAAAGCATCAAAAACGCAAGGATATACTCGGTTTCCTTCTAATGTGTTTGGGTTATTTGGGCGTGTTTTTGCTTATTGCTGGGCTTTTCACTGGTGGCTTCCACGTGCTTTCACAAGTCCACAACGGGGGTGCTACCACGAAACCAGCTGTAACATCTAGCGTTACAGATTCCCCAACCCCTACCCCTTCTAGTACCCCCACCGTGACAAGTAAGTGTACTACTGTTATTGGGTCTTATACCGTTAGTACGGGTATCTGTAAGGAAGGTACAACCACAGACACATCTGGGATTAAAATAAACCTCAAATCCGTTGTGACTGCACTTATTGTAGTTTTTTTCATGCTTACCCTCATTACTCTCCCGATGCGCCTATAAAGTTGCGGATATGATTCTCATGTAGAATATTTCTTTATCCGTCAGGGGGTGCTTTAGGTGAATATTGGCTATCAGATGCTAGGCAAGGTTAAGTATTGGTCTTGCATGGCTGGCACTTTGATTTTATTCATCTTTGCGCCTGGAATTTTGTTGCTAGGGTTCCTGGTAGGGCAATTGGGCGATGTCAAGTTCTGGAATGGTAGCGGAACCATTTTCGTTTTACTACTTGTGACATCAACTATTTGCCTGTTTATCAGCTGGCTAATACCTGAACCACCACCGGTGATAGAAAATACAGCCCCTAGTAATGCTTGGGACGATGAGGTTACAGTTCCCCTAGTATGATGAGCGTGTTAAGGCGGGAAGCGACTTGTTTATACAGGTCGCTTCCCGCCTTAATATTTTGGGCACTAATTCTAGAGATAGTCAGCTTCAAAAGCTTCACTCGTTTCCGCGTCGAATAGCGGATAGTCTGTACCCCTAATAATGTCGTAGAGTAGCACTTCCATACCTTCTCGGTATCCGTCGTTTTCTAGTAGGTAGTCGAATCCTCCGGGTAGGCGCGGGTTGGTTGCGTCTAGTACTTTCCTGTGTAGGTATGGTACACCTGTGAGCACTTCGATTCCGGCGGCGCAGTAGTCTTGCACTCCGGGGAGTGATACTGCTGAGCCTGCTTTAACGGTATCTTCGTCTTCTACACCGTTTACGAATACGCTGATACGGCGCGGTTCCATTCCTCCGCCGTGTCGTCCTGAGCCTAGACCGTACACAAACTGTCGCTTCATGGTGATTAGCGGCTTGAAGTGCGGCTGTGTCACATAGTACAGTTTGTGGGTTAGTGGGTAGGCGCACTCTTTCATGTAGGGGTCGTTGAGTAGCACTGATGTGTCAATGATGACAATATCGTAGTGCTCACGGATTGCCTGGATGATGGTGCGGTAGAACGGTGGTCGTAGGTCGTTGAGGTCGGTTGGGTTCTCGGGTGCTAGTAGTGTGTCTACTCCTACTCGGGTGTTGTGGTTGATGTTGTCATTGATGATGCGCCAGTCTTCTTCGGGGTCTTCGCCTAGCACTCGGTATTCTGAACGGAAGTCGTCAAAGATACCCACTACGGTCTTAGTCTGGTTACCTGTGTCGTATCCTACTTGTCCGTCTTGTAGGTCGAGGTCAATGACGATGATTTTTAGTGGGGTTTTGGCGCGTCCTTCTTCTACGGCTTTTTGACTGTATTTTGCTAGGGCGTTTGCTAGTCCTAGTGATGTTGTGGTTTTACCGGTTCCACCTTTTTTAGAAGTGATGGTGACACAGCGCCCAATGTAGGGTGACCCGTTGATGTGTTGTTCGTCGGGGCTTACTTCACCTTGGATGGATGCTAGTTCTGTGTCGGTTCGGTAGACTAGTAGCCCTTGGAAGGCTAGGAAAGCGTCGTTTTTTTCGGGTGCGCGGTCGATGTATTCTAGGATTGCTTTGTAGAAGTTGTTGGCGATGACGTGACCGGGGTAGAAGTCCCATTCCGCTTCGGGGTTTTCTTTATCGTATGTTGTCCATTCGATAGGGTATGGGTACACGCCGAGGTCTACTTGTGCGTTGATGAGGTAGTCGGACAGCTCGTTCATTGCGTCTTGGTACATGCTGAACTGTTCGGCGTTCACAGAGGCTTGCACTACGAAGAGTGGAGTGGTTTCCATGATGTCGCGTAGGTACCCGTAGATTGTGTCTCGCCCGGCTTTGACGGTTACTTCGTCAATTAGTTCTACTAGGTAGTCTGAGTGGACGATGAAGCAGTCGATGGTGTTCGGGATTTCGGGAGGGTCTGCGGTGAAGGCTTCTACGAACTCTTCTAGGGTTGCGAAGATTCCGAGGAATTTTGAGCGGCGGGGTGCGCCTTCTTCTTCTTCGTCAATGACGGGATAGATTGTTTCTGCAACCCAGGGTTCTAGTGGCCCTTTTTTGGGTTCGATGGGCGGCATGAGGATTTCTATCATGTCGCGATACCATGCCGCGTCTACCACTTCGTCTCGTGCTTCGGAGTTTAGTGGGCTATTCGGGTTTTCGAGGGCATCATATTGGGTTTTTCCACTGATGTAGACGATATTGGGTGGTAGCATGGTGTTTTGGGGTACCTTTCAACTGTTGTTATGTGTTGTCGGCTAGGGGGTTGGTGTTGAATATTTCAGGTAGTTCTTCTAGCCAGATGTCGATTCGGACTTGTCCTCGGCGGCCTCGGATGTCTCGCATGAGGCACCATCCTTGGGGTAGTGTTGTTATTGCTTCGATGACTTGGGCGGCGGCATCACCTTTAACTTGCATTGCGTTTGCGGCTACTATTGCGTCGTCTTCGGAGTTATTGAAGGCGAAGTGCGTGCTTGCAAATGCCTTGTTTAGGCGGGTGCGTTCGTTGAAGATGTCGGTGTAGTTCTGTGTTCCTAGTAGTAGTGCTAGGTTTTTGGAACGTCCGAGGCGTGCTGTTGTGTCGATGAGGGCGGCACCGGTGGGGTTGGTGATGATTGACCAGGCTTCATCTACGACTAGCACTTTTCGGATTGATTCGTCTAGACGGAACATGCTTTGACGGATTAGCAGGGTTAGCATGGTCATGATTGCTTGACCTACGGCTTTACTGGGGTCTTTGAGCTCATCAATTGTCTTTGGCAGTTCGTGTAGGTCGGATAGGTCGATGACGGTGATGCCGGGCTGGAATTTAATGTATTTAGGTTCGCCCTTGTCAGGTTCGGCGCTTAGGATTTCTCCAGCACCGGCTGTGAGAGCGTTTCGGGCGGCTTTAGCAAACCCGAACAGTTTACTCCTGCCTACCGGGTCGTCAATGAGTGAAGCGGTGCGTTGCAGTTCGTCTAGGAACGCTATCATGCATTTTTCGTCATTATGGAAGTTCAGGATGTCTCGTACCGTGTTGCTGATTTGTCCTACGATGATGTCGTCGTTCACCGAGTTTGGTAGGAGTGCTTGCAGTACTGCTAGTACAGCTGTTACAGTGTCGGATTCGATTTGCTTTTTGTCTTCGCCGTGGCTGAATACGATGAATGGGTCAAGGATACCTATGTTTTCAGGGTCGGTGGGGTCGATTTTGGCGCGGCGCACGGGTACACCTGTGATGTCTTCCGCACCGGCAAGTTTCAGTAGGTCACCTTTCCAGTCGATACCTACGATGGTTGCGCCTTGGATTGCGGCTAGGGTGGTTAGCCACAACATACAGTAGGTTTTACCGCTACCGGTATTCCCGGTTACTAGGGTGATGGGTGCTTTGTTGCTTTTGTTTGCTGAGTGTAGGCTGAATAGGGTTTTTGAGGCTGGCACGCTGTTTGCGTATCCGATTACTACGGGCTGGTCTGGTTTGTACGTGGACATGCGGTGTTCCTTTTACTGTGTCTTCTTGGGTGCTGGGGGTAGTTGGATTTCTGCGTCGATACGGTAGATTTGGTTGATATTCGGGTCTTGCTCGTACCCGTCTAGGTACATGCGGGCTTCTTGCTTCCATTTGAAGTATCCGACGAGGTATACGTATAGGGTTTCACCACCGAAGATTTCTTTTGGTGTGTTGAGGAACCATGTCAGGGCGGCACCTATGAGAGCGCCGGGTATTGCACCTACGATGAGTGAGGTGGGTAAGTCTGGCATACCTACGAAGATGTATAGGATACCGGCAAAGATGAGGGTTAGACCACCAAAGCAGGCACCCCACATACCTAGAGTACTGAAGGCTACCGAACCACCAATTTGTTTAAGGGAAACGTCTTTACCTACAGCCCATAGGCGCTGTTCACGCCTGAATACTTGGGTAACGTTAAGAACGGTGGGGTCTTTACTCATGTCTGCCTTTGCCTTCTAGGTTTGCGGGGTTACTGTTTTTAGCTTCTTATTACATAGCTTGGGGTGGTTCTACCAATCAAGGTTTGCTGGTTCTTGCGGTTCTTCTCCGTCTTGCGGTGGGCAAAATTCTATGAGAGGCTTTTCTTCTATTTCGCTGGGTGCTAGTGCCGCCGCCGCTTCGGGTTTTGGGGTTGTCTTTTTGCGTAGTTCGGTGGCTACTAGTTTTTTGTACATTTTAAGCCCGTTGTTGGGGTCATATTTTTTGTCTTCTTCGGTGAGGGGTATTAGGTCGTGGTCTTCTTCGGGATTGAAAGACCATTCTTTAGCTTTGTCGTCTAGGTCTGGTCGTTCGATTGGTTTTAGGATGGGGTTGATGTTTTGTGTTATGGGTTGCCCTGGTTCGTATTCTGTGATGGTGATGTGGAACCGCCTGTATTTGATGGGGTCTTCTTTAGGGGATTTGTAGTATCCACCGTAGCTACATGAGTAGTGTACTAGGTGTGTTGCGTCGTCGTCTGCCCACCACCTGCCGGTAGCGCCGTCGATGAGTGCTTTAAGGGTTGGGGCATAGTTGTTGGGGTCTAGGTGCGTTCCCCTGTTGTGTCCTAGTACCTCGAAGTGTACGGTGTAGTGTTTGAAGGGTTTGAAGTTTGGGTTTTTATTGAGGTGTTGGGTTGCGTGGTGTGATGCGAGGCCTCGTAGGGCATTAACTCGGTTAGCTTTTACGCGGTGGTTGAGGGCGTTGTTTGCTGTGAAGACGATGCAGGTGGGGATGTCTAGGACTAGCTCTATGGTCTGTGGTGTTTCTGTCATGTGGTTCTACCTTTGAGGTTGGGGGAGTTAGTTGGCGGCCAAAGCTGGTTTTCTTGAGCTTTGGCCGCCGCCTTGGGTGTTTTTTAGAATACGTCGCTTGGTACGGATTCTGGTTCTACATATTCGTTGTCGTTGTAGTTATTTTCAATTGATTGCTCTTGGAAGATTTGTGTGTCTTCCCCGGCGTATGCCCCTTCGGGCGGGGTGGGGAGTTCGCTTACTGTCTTGAAGAACACCTCGGCAATGTCGATGAGCATCTTTGTTGCGGTCTGCTTAATTTCTTCCACCCAGGCATCAATGGTTGCTGTATCGCCTGCCTTGTGGTGGCTTGTGATGATGTCGTAGGTTAGTGGGTGGAATTGTTCTTGTGCTTGGCGTGCTACTGCTTGTACCCTCATGCTACTTCCAGCGTTCTTGAGGCCCCTGAGCTGGGGTTCGGTCATGTAGATGTAGGTCATGCGGTTTACGTAGAACTGGTAGTGTAGCTGAATGTCGTTCACTAAGGTAACGAACTTTTCAGTCATGTATGCTACGGTCGCATGGGGGAACAGGCTTGCTTCTCGCTCTGTTTCCGGTAGTGCCTCGTAGACTTTGCGTTGCAGGTCGTTGTAGGTGTAGAGGCATGAGGATACGTGTCCGGCGGCGGTGTTCCAGGTGTTATTCTTGTTGAATACTACGTATACCGGTGCTTCATAGTCTGCCATTGCGTAGCTGTTACTCATCGGCTTGGATGTCCGTTCTTCTTAGATTTTATTATACAGATACTATCGTATCATTAATCGTGGAAGATTGGGTGTTCATGGAACCAGTGAAGTACATTGACTACAATGTCTTGTCCTATTTCGGTGCCGGTGAAGAAGAAGTATGCACCGGCTAGTAGGCTGAAGAATATGATTGCGTTCTTGAAGTCTTCCATGTTTACTTATCCCATTCCTTACGGTAGCCGGATACTCGTTCGCCGTCAGCTTTACCTTTCTTAACGGCGGCGAGTACTTCTTCTTTGCTGAGGAGTCGTTGTCCTTCAAATTCTGGCTTAGTGGGTGGCACGTAGTCACTTGCTTGTTCCATCTTGAACCATTCTTCGAGTAGGGCTTGGTCGATTGCGTCGCCGTCTTCGAGTAGTTCTGCCTTTTGTCGTTCTTTTTCTACGGCGCGGGCTTTTTCGATTTCTGCCTTGGTCATGACTTTGCGTAGTCCTGGCAGGTAGATTGCGGCGGCGGCTTCAAGTGCTCCGGGGCTTACGAGGTCGGTACTGATGTTGATGTTTGAGTGGCCTTCGCCGTCTAGTCCTGGCTTGCTGATTGGTAGTGTCAGCGTTTCTTCTTGCGTGTCGTAGAGGACGGGTGAGCCGTATTTGAGGTGGTCGAACATCATCTTAACTGATTTACTGTTCAGGGCTTGTTTCTTTTTGAACTGTGCTACGGCGCGTTTTTGTGCGCGGCGCGGCATGTCTTTGAATAGTAGGTATCGCCCTGATTCTAGGTACTCTTCAAGTTCCTCGGGGGCTACAGCATCTTTATAGTAGGCGATGTCGTGCCCTTTTTTAGTTTGGGTCTTCCGCTTGGTTCCTTTAGGAGCGGCTGTCTTGTTCTTGCGGGTTACTTTAGTCTTCATTGATGGTTGCCTCGTATTTCCTGGTGATTAGTGCGTCCAAGAAGCGGTTGTGGCTGATTGTCTTGTTAATGTTGTTGTACTTATTGGAGGCTTCTACTAGCTGGGTGATGAGAGGTGCGATTTCCGTTTCGTACCACCTGTCGTATTCGCGGCGTGCATCAATGCTTACTTCCGTGTCACCGTTCCATAGGGTTTCTTTGATGATTCGGGTAACGTGTTGCGTGAACTGATGTTCGGCGGTGGTGTCACTACCTCCGGTTCCTGTCTGGGTAATCGTTGCGACGCTATCCCATGCGGGGCTCTTGAATGGGATTCCTACCGCACCGTAGGCGGCGTACTTCTTGTGGTTCATCTGGTTTATGATGGTCACAATTTCAGCTGTTGCTTCTTCACGTTTCGCTAGAATATCCGAAAGCATGTTTAGTGCTTGCCATGCGTAGTAGAGGGCACCTACTAGGGCTAGTAGCAGTATGACTAGTACGAAGATTACTGGGGTCATGTTTTTTCCTTCAGTCTGTTCGGTTTCTGTGTTAGTGCCCAAAGATTCGAGGTAGAAGAACCAGGAGTGATAGGACACTAATTCCTATGCTGAGCCATAGCACACCTGAGTTAAGGGATGGGCTTTTCGCGTCGTAGGTTGCTACCCGGTAGGTGTACCACAGTTTACCTTTGCGTGGCACGATAGGTGCGAGGAGGGGTACACCGGATTTAGTGAACATGTCACCGATAATGTGGACTACCGCACCTGCACCCATGCTGTACCCTATCCAGGTGTACTGTCCAGCGGGGATTGAGGCGAATAGGGCACCTGTGATTACTAGGGACAGGATGAAGGTTACCATTGAGTTGAGGTGCTTACCGCCCTTGAGTGCGCCAATGTTTAGACCTGATAGGGCGATGTGCATGGCGGCTAGGCAGATAATGGCGGCGATGAGTGCACCTAGATTATGGATGCCGATAAATCCTAGTGGTAGCTTAAAGGCGGTCGCAATTGGGTTGCTGGTGGCTAGGTTCACAACGAGTGCTAGTGCTACAGCCCCCATGAGTGAGTGCCAGAATCCACGGTGTAGGTAGTCGTGTGATTTGGCACGGGATTTAGCGTCAGCTTTGGTGTGGATTGTTTGTACCAGGCGTGAGCTTTCACGGAACAGCACCGTGATTGGTTCACCAAAGATACCCATTGCTGATTTCGCTGTGGATGAGGTGTTATCGAAGTCAGGGATTAGGGCACCTGCCACGAAAGCTAGTAGCGAGAGCGCAAATATTCCTACAGTTGGTGAGTTGGTAACGAAGTAAGCTGTGAAGGTTGCACCAAATGCTAGTACGGCTAGGAACGCGGCTACACCGGTTGCGGCATGAGCTGGCCCCATGAGCGCGTCGTCACACTCGCCTTGTGTTCGCATAAGTCGATGTATCCAGCATTGCTCGTCGTGTGGTGCCATGTTTTATAGTCCTTGTAAAGTTTAGGGGTGAGATTACATATATAGTGGGTATAGCAATGCCGGGAGCCGTATCAAATAGGGCTACATAACCTGTATTTGTGGGTTATGGTTCCCTGTTTGAT